>Ga0116164_10000080_pt1 | contig 93385 bp, 78 predicted proteins | sample AD_UKC109_MetaG_FD_89888 | JGI IMG/M metagenome (GOLD analysis project Ga0116164, IMG submission 89888) | Active sludge microbial communities of municipal wastewater-treating anaerobic digesters from Hong Kong - AD_UKC109_MetaG | ecosystem: Engineered > Bioreactor > Anaerobic > Digestate... | reverse complement strand
TCAGGGAGGCATCGCCCTGCGGGATGAAGCCATCCCCGCACTGAATACATGGGGTGTGCTCGTCCTCCTCCTGCTCACCATCGTTGCGGCCATCGTGATGATACGCAGGCGGCATGCCTGAGCGGTGATACGGTACGGTACATCAGTCACGGGCGAGGGAGCATATCCCCGCCCGTGAAGCTTCATTTTTATCGTTAATGATTGTCAAAATACATGTTCAATCAGTTTTTGCTGCTTTTCTCGACTCAGGAAGGATGACAGGAAAAGCCATAACCAACATTGTTTTACTTATTCAGTGAAAATTTTGCATCTTTCACCTGCAACTCCCTATAAACGGACCGGCTATTCTCATATTTTGTTTGAAAGGGCGCTCTTGTTTTTGCTCCTCTCCACGTGCCTCTATGATTGGTCTTCTTTATATGTTTGGGAATACCAAACTCTGGGAGTTCCCCGACAGAGCCGGGAGTTAGTCACGGGGGAATTAATTATGCAACTTACTTCCAATTCTAAACAGAAAGAAAGGTTTTGATTTTTTCTTCATTGATGGATCCGCAGACGTTCTCGTATATGAAACGTCCCGATTCAATTATAAATATTCGATCTGCGATATCGACTGTGAAACTTAACGCTTGCTCCGAGACAAGAATGGCCAGATTCTTTGTTTTTTTGATTTCATTCAACAACTTTGCAATATCTTTAATAATAGAAGGTTGAATACCCTCCGTCGGTTCATCCAAGAGCAAAACATTAGGCTCTGAAACCAGAGCACGTGCGATAGCAAGCTGTTGTTGCTGTCCGCCGGACAGATTGCCTCCCTTCCGTTTGCTCATTTCATATAACACGGGAAACATACTGTAAATTTCCTTGAATAACTGCTTTTTATTTGGGGAATGAGGATTGAGGCCGGTGAGAATATTTTCTTCCACGGTCAATTGGGAAAAGATTTGTCGTCCCTGAGGAACATACGCTATTCCCTGGGCAACTCTCCGATAGCTGTCCCAGCTTGTAACATCGACACCGTCCAATTCAATGCTGCCCGAAGTTGGTTTAAGCAGACCTATAACACTTTTCATGAGAGTTGTTTTGCCCATACCGTTCTTCCCCATGACGGCGATAACCTCTCCTTGGTCTACTTGTAAAGAAACGTCATGAATAATCTCACTCTGCCCATAGGCAACATTCAAATTTTTTATCGAAATCATTTACATAAGCCTGCTTTCAATCAATTCTATATTTACAATGATCAGCTGTTTCAATGACCCAGGTATACTTCAATAACCTTTTCGTTTCTTTCAACAGTCTCCATTGAACCCTCGGCAATCACTCTACCTTGATGCATAACATTAACACGATGGGCAATTTCACGAACAAAGTTCATGTCGTGTTCGATAACCAAAACCGAACGGTTTTTGCTAATTATCTTAATTAATTCAGCCGTCTGTTTGCGCTCATGGACACTCATTCCGGCAACCGGTTCATCTAACAGAATCATCTGGAGATCGGCAATCAGCAGCATACCGATCTCCAGCCACTGTTTCTGGCCATGGCTGAGTAATTCCCCCCGAGTTTGCAACTTGTCGGACAGATAAACCATTTCGGAAATCTCATGAATCCGATCGATCACCGCCTGATCCCTTTTGAAGGAGAGAGCTCCCCATACGCCTCTTCCCTTCGGATAGGAAACCTCGAGGTTTTGAAACACAGTTAGGGCAGGATAAATGGAGGGTGTCTGAAATTTACGTCCGACCCCGACCTGAACAATTTCCTGTTCGTGCATGGTTGTCAGTTCGTGTTTGTCAAATTGAATTGAACCTGCCGTCGGTTTGGTTTTCCCGCAGATCAGGTCTAACAATGTTGTTTTACCGGCCCCATTAGGACCGATTACCACATGAACAGAACCTTTTTTAACATAAATGTTTACCTCATCGACTGCTTTAAAACCGTCAAACGAAACGGTTAAGTTTTCTATATACAGTGCGCAATCAATTGAATTCATAAAAACTTCCTTTATCATTTTCTGGAGGAAAAGCAGATTACGCTTCCTCAATAACCTCACGAGTGATTTGGTGCATTATTAGGTTCGAGCTTGGATCTTCTTTTTGCCATGTGGTCTCAACTTGTTACATTTTAGATTATTTCTCAAAAAGGCCATAGATTGTCTGCCATAATCCTCGATGAGCCCGGCCAAACCTTTGGGGCAGGCAACAGTTATTATGACAAAAATGCCACCCATGATAAACATCCATAACTCGGGATATTGTTCCGAGAAGAATGTCCTGCCAAAGCAAACGATGAGAGTTCCGTAAACAGCTCCGATCAACGAGTGCCGTCCACCCAGGGCGCAAAATATGACCATGTAAATGGATGGCCCGATGGTAACCAGTTTGGGGGACATGAATCCCACATTCAACACAAACATGGCACCGCCAATAGCGGAAATAACAGCCGAGAAACAGAATGCAAAGATCTTGAAATTGGAAACATCGTATCCGGAGAAACGGACACGGTCTTCCATATCGCGGATCGCTATCATGAGCTGTCCCAGTTTGGAACTGAGTACCTTCTGACAAAGCACAATCACAGCCAGAAGCAGAATTGCGGTCAGAAAATAGAGCAGATACTGTGCCAATTGAGTTCGGATATCCCAGCCTAGGCAGGTTCTCAGGTCAGTGATACCATTGATGCCGCCGGTCCATCCCTGTCGCGTGACAAATAATATTTCCATGATCCAGCACATCGCCTGGGTTATAATGGCAAAGTAAACCCCGCTGATACGACGTTTGAATATGGCTGCCCCAATAATATACGCAATCACCGTGGGCACAAGAAATATGCATAACATGGTCAGAGGGAAACTCTTGAACGGATACCAGACATAGGGCAGTTCTGTTATCTGGTTCCAATCCATGAAATCCGGCAGTCCCACCGTGGTTAAGGCCTTTATCTGGTCTGTCCCTGCCTCCAAAGCAATGCTTTTGGCTGCTTCAAGTTTCAAGAAAGCGGCAAGACAGTAGCCGCCCAGTCCCCAGAATATGCCTTGCCCGAGACTCAGGATACCGCAATATCCCCAGCAAACAACCAAACCGACTGCCGCAAAGGCGAGACTCAGGTATTTAGCCACGAGATTTAAGCGGAATATATCAAATACAAGCGGGAACACCACCAGTAGCAAAACGGCCAGAATCGTAAATGACAGTATGCGTGATCGGTCTTCATCACCGAAAATTTTCATTGATAATTTCACAATAGTTCTCCATTTAGTAGAGTTTATCCATTTCGATAAGCATATCAGCCACGGACCTTGCTGCTTCTCAACCCTTGTGGACGAATCATGAGAATGCCGACAACCAGCAACAATACAAACACCTTGGCCAGCACACCGGTAAGGAAAAACTCCAATACGGACTGGAATTGCGCGATACTGAAGGCGGAAATAATTGTCCCCAGCAGACTACCTGCTCCTCCGAACACTACGACAATAAAGGTGTCAACAATATACAGAGAGCCTGCAGCAGGAGAAACAGATCCTATCGTGGTGAATGCGGCACCGGCCACTCCGGCAATGCCGCAGCCGAAAGCAAAGGTTAAGCGGTCAATGCGTTTGCTGTTTATGCCGACAGCATTTGCCATTTCACGATTCTGGACAGTTGCCCGGACACACAAGCCCCAACGGGAACGCAATAGAAGCATACAGACCAGCAGGGTCATGAGAATGGCAGTTCCAAGCAGAAACAGTCCGTTGATAGGAATAGCGATATTTTCCGTTGGATACCACGACCCCATTAACCAGTCCGGCAAGGTCGCACTGTCTTCACGTCCCCCGAATATCAGGCGAAATCCCTGCTGCAGAATCATGCTGACGCCCCAGGTTGCAAGCAGCGTGTCAAGAGGGCGGTTGTAAAGAAATCTTACCAGGGAAATTTCAACAACATAGCCAAGCACAAAGGCAACCAGGAAGGCCAGAGCAATGGCAAAGACAAAATAGTACGGCAGCATTCCAGGGAAATATTTGGTGACAATGTCGGAAATAATAACCGTGGTGTACGCTCCTGCAGTCAGGAATTCACCATGAGCCATATTTATAATCTTCATCTGACCAAATATAATGGCCAATCCCAGAGCCATCAGCAGCAACACCGAAAACAGGCTCAATCCGGAAAAACCCTGCATGATGCATATATTCAGTAACTCATCTCCGGAATAACCGGCAAAAATATTCGTGAATCCCAATGGTCATCTCCTTACAGCAGATAGTTATTCTTCTGATAACCTACGGTATCTCTACTCGTTGAGGGCCTGTTCAGAAAATCGATTGTACGGTGGTGGAAGCCAACAATCTGTACAGAAAACCGGTTGATAATGACACTCCTTCCCCGGCAAAAAGCCGAAGGCAGGAGCATCATCTCTTTTTTTTATTTGTATCCCTCCGGGAAAGGATCGGGTTCGATCAGCTCCTCGGATTCGGCTATGACCTTAAACTGTCCATTATCGAGCATCTGACCGATACGGGCGCGTGACCATAGATGATGGTTCTCATGTATCCGCACATACCCCTCCGGAGCACCTTTAAACTCTACACCGGGAGATGCTGCGGCAACGTTGTCGATATCAAAGCTCCCTGCTTTTTCCACGGTATATTTCCAGAGCCACGGCCCGAGGTAGGCAGCCTGGGTTACGTCACCGATTACGGAATCTTCTCCCCACATCTGTTTGAATGCTCTCACAAAGGCTTTGTTGTTTTCATTCTCAAGGCTCTGGAAATATTTCATGCAGGCATAAAAACCGGCCACATTTTTACCTCCGATCCCCAGGATCTCATCTTCTGTGGTGGAAATGGTCAGAAGCAACTTGTTTTTCTTGGCAAGGGATTCACCGCTGATCCCTGCGGCATTGAGCTGTTTGTACCAGGAAACATTCGAGCCGCCCACGACGATCGAATAGATACAGTCAGGATGTTTGAGCTTGATCTTGTTAATGAGCGAGTTGAAATTGGTGTTTCCCAGCGGATAATATTCTTCACCAATAACCTTGCACCCCTTCAAATGATTCTCTATATGCCGCCGTGCAATCTTATTACTGGTTCTGGGCCAGATATAGTCTGATCCCACTAGAAAGAACGTACGTGCTCCCTGCTCGTAGGCCCAGTCAAGTCCCCAGATTATCTGTTGCGTAGCTTCCTGCCCCGTATAGATAACATTCTTGGAAGCTTCAAGCCCCTCATAAAAGGTAGGGTAGTAAAGCATGCCATTTTCTTTCTCGAAAATGGGCAATACGGCTTTTCGTGACGCCGAGGTCCAGCACCCGAAGACCGCCGCAACCCTGTCTTTGACCAGCAGCTTCCTCGCTTTTTCAGCAAAGGTCGGCCAGTCGCTGGCACCATCTTCCTGGATTATTTCAATCTTGCGTCCCAGTACGCCTCCCATCTCATTAATCTGTTTTATGGCAAGGCGTTCTGCCTCCACAGAACCGGTCTCGCTTATGGCCATTGTACCGCTGACGGAATGTAGCTGACCTACCGTCACAACGCTATCGGTAACAGCGAGTCCTGTTTTATTGACCGCTGCAGTAGGGTACTTGTCCAGTACGGGATTCCCTGAGTCGCTCCCGGCCAGAACCGGTAAGGCCCAGAACACGCCCAAAATGATTGTTGCGGCCAATCCTGTAAAAAAAATTCTTCCCTGTTTCTTCCTCGTTATAGTCATGTTTTCTCCTCATCCTCTGATACATGCATAAAGATAAGGGCCGGATTCAACCCTGATGACAGACTTGTCACCGGCCCTTGTTTATAACGGTGCTATTTCTTGGGCATAGGACCGAGCTTTACTCCATCCGGATAATACTTCCACCCGTCCCGTATCTTGATCTTATCATCCCAGGGTAATTTATACTCACCATTGGCCAGGTCTTTGACCCAGGTCAGATAATTCTCTTTCTCGCCTCCCGGCTTACCGACATATGCACGGCATCCTACGTTGAATATATTGTTCTCCAGCGCCCAGTTTTCACGTGCCTTATCCACGAGGCGGGGGAACAGCTCTGCAGTCACGATCTCCCAGGGATTACGATGGCCCTGCTGAATTACGTTACCATCATAGTTGCAGACGGTTCCTTCGCCAAAGTAATAAAAGACGCCATCGTATCCCGCAAGGTTTACCGCCATTGTGTACATGAGATTCTGCCATGCGTTGGTTCTGTTGGTCCAAATCCACTGATCATTGACCTGCGTCGAATAACCGGAGATACGGATATAAACATTGCAGCCCTTATAAGCAGCTTCGCGCGCAAGCTCGGGAAACATGCCGTCGTGGCAAATACAAACCGCCAGCTTGGAACCTTTCGGTCCTTCACAAACCGGCATCCCGTAGTTTCCCGGCGACCAAGGCTCAATGGGCACCCACGGCTGCAATTTGCGGTAGTGCAATGCGATTTCACCCTTGTTGCTGATGATGATCGCGGTATTGAATGGCGGCAATGAAGGATCGTCATTTACCTCCATAAGAGAAAACACACTCCAGACGTCGTTACGTACACAGGCCTCCTTGAATCTTCCTATTTCCGGACTGTCGAGAGTAAGAAGCATCTCATCGTAGGTCCAGATGGCTGTATTCAGACCCTGGGTTGAATACTCAGGGAAAACAATCAGATCCAGTCCGGGATATCCTGCCTTAGTGGCATCGACGGCTTTACAAATCTGATCGACCTGCACCTGGATATCTTCGGGTCCCTTTATCACCGGAACCGGATATTGAATCATTGCGATCAACAGTGCTTCTTCCCATGAACTCACGCTACCTGTACTTCCCATAATTAACCTCTCCTTTATATAAGTAAATTTTCATAGTTTTAAATTCTATCCGGTGACAGAGTGAAATTACCGAAACAAACAAAGTAGTCTCCAAATGTTTACTTGTAATGATCACTGATTGGTCATAATTTCCCTCCTTTCCCTCTCCATACGTGAGCAGTGTTCTCAATATCTTCATCAAAGGGTTTCTTTGGTCGCTCTCGCTACTTCGGTAAAACCTGTTTCAGCCGGAGCAACCCTCGGTTGCATAATGGATTCAGGAGATGTTGCCATCGTGTTCTGCGGAATGGTGGATTTTCCGATCCCGCCTTTTCCGTAAATTGCTGTTTTACGCATCAGCCGTTTCCCTTTTCATATAAAGCAATAGTTTTCGTTCTGAGAGCAGGTATTCCAAGTATCGTACCAATTCTATGGATCGGAACACTTTTAGTCCTCAAGGACCTATAATAATGGAACAAATTAAAATGGAGAGAGGAAGGTTGCCCTCTAAAAGAGATTTTTACAGATGTAAACTGCCGGACATTTTTGTAAATCTCTACAATAATGTCCGGCACTGTATGACCAATTATGTAGATAGCCTGTGGTATTTGATAATACGGACATCCTTCTCGGAATAAGATGCCGGGCGATTACCTCAATTGGCCAAGAGTATTCGGCAAGATTTGGAATTTAATGCTGTGAATCAGAGTATAGGATCGGGTCTGGTTTAGTCAAAACGGTGGATGGGTATGATCGGTTGGGATAAAGCATCCTTTTCAAACGCAACGATTTGGGAAGAGTTTTGAAAAGACAACATCTAATCATATCTAAAACCGATCTTGTACTTCTTAATGCGGTACCCCAATTGACGAGGTGTAAAACCCAGAGACCTGGCAGCTCGTTGCTTTACGCCGTTATTTTCTTTCAGGGCCTTGATTATACGGCTACATTCCAGACGTTCAATTTCCCTGCCCAGATGCGAGGTGCCTGAAGGGGCTACATCGTTAGTAGGCGGTATGGACTTCGGTGTATGTAACGCCAAATTAAACGGTAAGTCTTTCCCATTAATCACATCTTGTTCAGCCATGATCACCAGACGTTCAACCATGTTGGCCAATTCCCGGACATTACCGGGCCACCTGTAGGTTACCAGTTGTTCTATCGCTGACGGATCAAGCCTGATACGTCGGCTGTACAGGCGATTGAACTTGTTTGTATAAAAATCCAGGAGCAAGGGGATATCCTCTTCCCTATCCCGTAGCGGCGGTAATTCCACCGGCACCACATTCAAGCGCCAGTAGAGATCTTCACGAAAGGTGCCCTTTTTGACCTCCTCCAGCAAATCACGGTTAGTAGCCGCGACGACACGCGCATGGAGAGATACGCTTTCGGAAGAGCCGATTCTTTCAAATCTCCGCTCCTGCAGAACTCGCAGTAACTTAACCTGAAGATTCAGAGGCAGTTCACCGATCTCATCCAGAAAGATAGTGCCGTTATGCGCCATCTCAAAACGGCCCAGGCGCCGTGCAGTTGCCCCGGTAAAAGAGCCTTTTTCCGCTCCGAAAAGTTCGGCTTCAATAAGATTTTCTGGCAGGGCCGCCACATTCACGGCAATAAAGGGCTCCTTGGACCTCCAGCTCTGATAGTGCAATGTCTGAGCAATCAGTTCTTTACCCGTTCCACTCTCACCCAAAAGCAGTACGGTGGTATCTGTGGTCGCCACCTTGTGCACCGATTTGAGCATATGCTGGAAGGATGGAGATTCGCCAATTATATTTGAGAGATTGAATTTTTCTCTGAGTTGGGAACGCAAATTGCCGCATTCCTGCTCGGTCTTCCGGAAATGTTCCCACAGTTTCACAAACTGGGCAATGAACGACGCCACGATGGAGAGCACTCGCAGATCATCATCCATATTTCCGCGCTCTTCAGCGTAAATGCGATCCACGCTGATGACGCCCATAATGTGACTGTCCAACCCGATGGGAATACATAAAAAGGAGACTCCGCTTTTATGGGGACGAGAAGCGGTACGATTTAAAAATTTGGGTTCGGTACCGATGTTGGGAACAAACATAGGCTGGCCGTTTTCTATCACCCGGCCTACAATGCCTTCACCGATGTGATATGTGCCCCGTTTAATTTCTTCCCTCGTCAACCCATATGCGGCCACGATACGCAGCTCCCGTGAAATCTGGTTGAGCAAAAAGACACATCCACGCTGCATTTCCAACTGACTAGCAAGAGATTTCATTACACTGTTCAGGTTCTTTTCCAGGTCAAAAGAACTGGTCAACACCCGACTGATGTCCAGGATGGCGCTGAGTTCCTGATTTTTTCGAATAAGCTTATCCATATCGTATAGTTATCATCCTTAATACGAAGAGCCGGAACGTTTGCTCTATCAAATGTGCACCATTGTGCAAAAATACATAAATCGCAATCTATATGCCAACCGGGTATAAAGAACAGTATTGAAGATATCTTGCTGAGAATAAAGAAAAATATTAGATCAATGAAGTGATGCCATGGAAATTTTAATATTCATATTTGTAATATTATTTATTTATTGGCACATATTTGTTACTGTTCGTCTCGGATCATGTTTGTCGTGTACTTAGCCCAAAGCGTGATATCGTGTACTCAAAAGCCGTTCGTTTTGCTTCGGGCGTTAGAAGTTTTTCCCGAAGGCTCTTTGATGGCCCGATTATCCAGGCTCAGATCGGCTGCCCGGTGCTTTACGTTACGGTTCTTTTCCTCGAGTACTTTCAGCCGTCGCGCATTGCTGATTGCCATATCGCCGCATTGGTGGGTACGCCAATTATAGAATGTCTATTTGAAGACGCCGTCTTTGTGACAGAGATCAATGGTTGTTGTCCCTGTTGGGAATCCTGATGATCTGTTCCGGTGAAAATCGCTTCCGCTTCATGAATCGTCCCCCCGTTACGTTTCTCTAATCAGGAAAGAATCAATTTGAACATGGATCAACTCCAGGAGGTAAGGTCATCTGGGCTAAACAGGTGAAGCAAGAAAAAGGGTTACAAGCCAATGTCCTGTAACCCCTTTATTTTTATGGTACCCCCGCCGCGATTCGAACGCGGGACACACGGATTAGGAATCCGATCTATTGACTTTCACATAATTTCACAAAATCACAAATAAGCTTGACATATCAATATGTAAGTGCTATTCGCTTTTCACAAAGCATCACTAAATAACACGCCATTTCAGCTAAAAAGGCTGGACAAAAGCTGGACAAATTCCATCTCTGGGAAATAGATTTTTGCCCAAGAAACAGTTCGGGAGATCAATACAATGGCAAAATGGGAAAAAGCGAGACCGGGTGTCAGATATCGGAAGCATTCAACGAGAAAACATGGTGTAAATTATGATCGGTACTGGTGCATTTATTACAAAGTAGACGGCAAACAAGTTGAAGAAGCCCTTGGATGGAGTAGCGAGGGATGGAATCAGCAAAAAGCCTTGGCCCTACTTGTTGAACTCAAGGAAAACAGAAGGAGAGGGGAAGGGCCTCAAACCCTACGGGAAAAGCGGGCTATCGAAACAGAAAAAAGAGAACGGAAAAAGATCAACCGGGAACGGCTTAAAAAAGAGGCAATAACATTAGAAGCATTTTTCACAGACACCTATTTACCCCAGGCGAAGGACGACAAAAAGGAAAGATCTGTCACCCGTGAAGAAGGTCTTTTCAATTCCTGGATTTCTCCCACCCTTGGACATTTACCCATGAAGGACATTGCTCCGTTTCACTTAGAGAAACTGAAAAAGACCATGGCAGATGGGGGGCAGTCCCCGCGATCTATCGAATATGCTCTTTCAGTGGTACGACAAATATTCAACACGGCAAAGAGACTTGGGACGTTTGAAGGTGAAAATCCTACTGCGAAGGTTAAATTCCCGAAACCAGACAATCAGCGAATGAGATTTTTAACTCGTGAAGAAGCGGACACCTTATTAATATCCCTGAAAGAGAAAAGCACCAATGTTCACGATATGACCCTCTTGAGTTTACATTGTGGCTTGCGCTTCGGTGAAATTGCCTCTTTGACATGGCAGGATGTTGACCTTGAGAGAGAAACCTTGACGATCAGGGACGCGAAAGCTGGTTCAGACTATTCATTCTTAACAAAACAAACAGCTGAAATGCTTAAAAGCAGACCACAGGGTAAACCTTCAGATTATGTGTTTCAGGGCCGAAAAGGGAAAATGGACCGTATTCCTGTTACCTTTGCCCGGACGGTTGAAGAGTTGAAGTTAAATGAAGGTATTGACGATCCCCGGCTTAAGATATGTTTTCACTCATGCCGTCATTCCTATGCCTCATGGATGATTGAAGCAGGGCAGGATCTGTACACCGTTCAAAAACTACTCCGACACAAGACAAATGTTATGACGCAGCGATACGCTCATATTGCGGAGAACAGATTGAAAAACGCAGCAAAGGCTCTGAGCCTGACCTTTCAGACCCATAAAAAAAAGAAGTCAAAGAAAATTGTGAACTTCAAAGAATAGGAAGCACTTGCATTATACCATAAATTAGTATAAGGTGAAGCTATGACATGGACGGTGATAGAAAAGCATTCTCTAAATAAACAGGTCAGGAAGCTTCCTGTAACTGTTCAGAATCTTCTCATTGCCCTAAAACGTGACATGGAGGAGTATGGACCTATCCGGGGAAACTGGCCAAATTTTAGCCGTCTACAGGATAACCGCTATCATTGCCACTTAAAAAAGGGCCATCCCACCTATGTGGCGATATGGGAAGTCATGGACAAAGAAATAAGATTGATTGAGGTGATATATGCAGGCACGCACGAAAAAGCGCCCTACTGAGACTATTGAATTAAGGTTTATTGGTCCCATTGTGAACAAAGCGCTGGCCATTGAAACCCTGAAACCGCTGGGCTTTGTCGATACATCCGATGCTGTTCCTTGGCGTGATGCCTACCCCGAATACTCCGAAGAACAGCTGATCGGAAAAACGTTGGCTGGTCTGAGAACTCGCGAAGGTTTGACTCAGATTCAGCTTGCTGAAAAGGTTGGTATCCCTCAGCGACATATCTCCGAGATGGAAAACGGTAAGCGTCCTATCGGTAAGGCAATGGCAAAACGCTTTGGAGAAGCGCTGAATGTTGGATACAAAGTCTTTTTATAGAGGAACAACGGACAAATTCTGCGTGAAAAAGGTGTTTATAGAAAACATAATATTATTGAGATCCTGCCACGGTAAAGAAATGAAACATCCTCACTATTATCCCTTGCAAAGGGTGGACTAACATACAGGTAACATCCCATACCTCAAAGCCTGTTTCCTCATATAAGATGTTTCTTGATTCCTCAATCTGATAATCGGTTTGCGTAATGGAAGATTTCCAGCCTTGACAAGTCTTATATGGAAGTCTTGGCGTGTTATGCATTCCTTCTCCATACGAGAAATAAGGACAAGTTACCACAACTCTAGGAGTTTCGTGCTGGGACCTATTTACAATATTGATTCCATCCCCATCCTCACGTACCCTTACAAAACGAATCATTCATCTTTCATTTTAATTCCTTTAATGGTAGGAACCCTGAGCATAAATAATCTGGTAGACATTAAAAATTAAGTCATAGGGGGTGCATCCCGAAAAGTGGTATCCCTAAGACTTTGCCCCTTACTATCTGTGGAAATTGAGAGGAAAGACAATGTCAATCACTAATCTAATTAATCAAGATATGATCAATAGCGTTAAGCCGGACTATGACTTTTGGGGAAAGATGGACTCTTGGAGTGTGAGTGAGGCAATATATCTAATTCTCAATATATGCCCTACTCTTTGGCATGAGTGGGATGTGCTTGATTCCCACGACTTTCCAGTTATGCGTCGTCCACCATTTAGTGTTAGAGGATACAAAATTACTAAAGAGAACAAAAAAGAATTTCGTGAATTTGTAGAACAAAAAGATTCTAAACATTATGAAATTGCACAGTTGGTATTGAGATCATGGAGAGCAGGAGATACAAGACTAAAGTCTATGGAACCTTTATCGGAAAAGCAGAAAATAGAATTTTTTAAAGGCAATTATTGCCACTCTTTTAAGATCGGTGTTTTTGTTTCCCCTCCCCATTTTCTTGATTGGGCTTCTGAAAAAGGGTTTGATATTCCAGAAGGTCTGATGAGTATGCTCAATAAAAGTAATAAAGAAGTAACCGCTAATATACCGTACATGAATAGCGATCACGTTTACTTTTCAGAAGAGCTCGAAATGGGAGTGTCAGCGTGGATGCATTTTTTCGAAAATGGTAATTTTATCACAAGAAAGGGTCCTAAAGATCCAATAAGGCGATGGCTCAAAGAGCATTATCCAAAGGCCTCCTTGACAGCGATAGAACGTGTTACAACCATTGTTAACCCCAATAAAAAAGGTGGGGCACCATCAGTAGATTAAGAGAAATCTACATTTTTTAAAAAAACCTCCACACCTATTTATTCTATAAAACCATAAGGTTGCCTAACCTATCCCCCTGTTTTATTTCATAACCCCCTAAACCGTTCAGTCTATTCAATAGCTTGTTTTTGTTTCATAATCCGTCCCGAAAAACAATAAATGAATTTTACGGAGGAACGTTTTATGACAAAACTAAACGCACCATCATTTCAACTCATGGCCGACCAATGGCCATCCCCATTCGTAGCCCGCCAGGAAGTCGGTAAGTTTACTGGCGGTATTGTTAATCCAAGGACGCTTGCTAACCAGGACTCACTCCATCTCGGCCCCGAAGGTCGCATAAGGGTAGGTCGGAAGATCGCTTATCCTGTGAGAGAATTTGTCAAATGGCTTGAAGCGCGATCGGTGAAAGTGGGCCATGATAAATAGTGAATGCATAGACTGGAGTAAACAACACGAGAACGGGTCACAAAAGAAGTCAAGAAAGCTGAACAGACGTAATGCGATCCGTGCCCGTTGTCTCGATTGCTCAGCGGGTAGTGTGCGAGAGATCCGGGAATGCCCGTTTACCGACTGTCCACTGTGGCTTTTCCGCATGGGGCTGGGTAAGCAAGATCCGCGTCTTAGGAACAAGGCTATCCGTTCTTACTGCATATGGTGTTCGAATGGAAAGAGAGCAGAGGTTCCCCTGTGTCAATCTAAGAATTGTCCTTTGCATTCATATAGAAAAGCACCCGTGAATGCCAAAACTCACCAAATAGAGTGGGTTTCGCGAGAGAAGATATTGTGTGCGGGGGAAAGTATAGGTGCACCATGAAGATACTTGAATCCGCACTTCACTATGCTGCGAGGGGATGGAAAATTCACCCCTGCAAGCTCAACAAGAAACCCTATCTGACAGAGTGGCCGGAGAAGGCCACAAGCGATCCGGAGCAGATCAAGAAATGGTGGAAGCAGTGGCCTGATGCAAGTATCGGATGCTGTACGGGTGGGGTATCAGGATTCTGGGCTCTGGACATTGATCTCCCGGATGGGCCAGGGGAGGCCGAGAAGATGGATCTACCCGAAACACTGACACAGCGCACAGGTGGTGGAGGCTACCAGAAGCTTTTTTTATGCAATGGTGAACCAATCCGCAACAGCGCCGGGAAAATTGCAAGAAAGATCGATGTGAGGGGGAACGGCGGCTATGTGATCCTTCCACCATCGCCGCATCCATCGGGGGGCAGATATGAGTGGATTAATGAAAGCGAAATCGCCACGGCTCCGCATTGGCTTATTGAGAAGGCGAGTAAACAGTCTGCAGCGCCTCGTGCTTCGGTCCATGGCACCACTACCCCATACGGCCGTGCTGCGTTGGCAGATGAGATTACTACCTTATCATCAGCGAGAGAGGGTGAACGAAACGACACCCTGAACAGATCCGCATATTCCCTGGGCCAATTAATAGCTGGGGGAGAATTGGATGAAGGGACAGTTCGAACAGGTCTGCTCTCCACAGCTCTCATGATAGGCCTTGGTAGAGGAGAAGCGGAGAAAACCCTGGACAGTGGTATCACTCAAGGAAAAGAACATCCACGAAAACCGGAGAGGACAGAGAAAGCTTCTGATTCTGGTGATATCTGCGATGATAGAAAAAGTTTTTCCGCGGAGAATACAACTACATTACAGGCAAGTGATCCAATGACCTTTCCCGATGGGATCATGGGTGGAGCAGCGGGATACTTTGCCGAGGTCATGAGTTCGTGCATGGAGGCACCTGCTCATTTCTTCTTCCTGTCGTATCTGACCTGTCTTGGTTCACTGCTTGCGGGGAGAGTCACATTAAAGACCGAATTGAAGCCACAGCCACGTCTTTATATGGTTCTTCTGGGTGAATCAGCAGATGACCGGAAGAGTACAGCGATTAACCGGACAGTAGAATTTTTTCAGAAAACCATAGCTGATTTCCGAACCTGTTTCGGCGTCGGATCAGCGGAGGGTTTGCAGAAGCGCTTCATAAAAGATAACAATATCCTCCTTGTTTTCGACGAACTGAAGGCCTTCGTCGGCAAGTCAAAGGTTGACGGCTCGGTTCTGCTCCCCTGTGTTTGCACACTGTTTGAGTCAAACCGCTATGAATCTCATACAAGAGACCGTGAGGTCATCCTTGAGGGTGCGGGCCTTTCGATACTGTCTGCTTCGACTATCGAAACCTATGAGCGGACCTGGGACTCGGCGTTCACCGATATCGGTATGACAAACCGGCTTTTTATTGTTCCGGGCAGGGCACGGCGGCGCTTTGCCATCCCCAAGCAGATAGAGACACATGAAAAGGACGTCATCAAACAGGAACTGCTGGAGGTGCTGAAAACAGCATCACTCATACCGGAACTGGACATTACCCCGGAGGCGTTGACGCTTTATGAAGAGTGGTATCTGAACTTGGAGCATTCAGTGCATACAAAGCGACTCGACACCTACGCCTTAAGATTCCTGATTCTCTTTGCCATCAATGCGCGAAAGACCGAAGTGGACACGGACATCGTCCGGGCCGTGATCCAGCTTATGAACTGGCAGCTCGAAGCGCGAAGACTCCATGATCCCATTGATGCTGATAGCGCCATTGCCACGATCGAAGAGAAGCTCAGGCGGGTACTCAAGAAAGAGCCACTGTCAGACCGCGACCTTAAACGAGCGGTCAATTACCACCGGGTTGGCTTGTGGGTTTACAATGCCGCACTCAGTAACCTGAAGGAGAGCGAAGAGATCAGCTTTCAAAAAAGGGATAAGGTATGGATGCTCAAATAACAGTGTCATCAAAACTGTCATCACTCTTTTTGAATAGAAATATACCTATTAATACAAGTACTTAGATGTATTTTTGACTTTTTTTTATAGTACAAAGGGGTCTTTTTAGGGGTTATAGTCATCAAAAAGTGTTCAACGTACTGTAAATATTAAATAAATAAGCTATTTGAACGTGATGACAAAAATGATGACAAAATAATGAAATACAAGACTGGACGAGAAGGTCGAGCTGAAAACAAATAAAGAGAGACTGAGAGATAAAACGTCTGAAAAAACAAACAGAACTTTGTCATGCCAGTGGTAGGAGTAGGCTATGAAAGCAAAGAATGAGGTGAAAAGACTCCCAAATATGCAACTTCATGATCAAATATTTCAAGCTGAAATTCATCGGGATCGAGGCTTATCATCAGCTATATCAGAATGTTAAGAAGCATAAGGCGGAAAAGGTAGCGGCAAGAATGTTATAAAATGTTATATAAATAAGGAGGTCGAGAGACACCAGAAAGAAGCTGGTGAGATGAACCAACAGCTTTTTGAAAAATGGATATGTTTCCAGAGAGGTTAATCGATATTGGAAGGAAGTTGGTCTGGCAAACACAGGCGCGCGACAAAGAGAAGTCCTCATACATGCTAACAAATGCTAACCTTATTAAGGAGAGCATATCGGACACATTTCAACCAATATCATTACGACACGACCAAAAATCGTGACTAAAGCACCGTGGACGTGCCCAAAACCTTGATAAAATACACGGAAACATACTGCAAAATCCTTAAAAAATAACTGATTAGATCGCATTTTGTTATGAAATGCTAAGGTTTCCTAATGATTTCGATAACGATACTAAGGAGTAGGTACAATGAGTGGATATAGATCAGGAAAACGATTGAACGTGAAAAAAACGACCGGATCGCAACACGGGATTGATATTCGAAAACTGAAAAAAGAAGGCAATCTCCGACCCAATGCTGTCGGTATCCGTACCTGGCCACGGTATGGCAAGACAATAGCTACCCTACACTTTCGTATGGGACAAGACCGTATGGTTCTCTTCTACCGACGTCGTCTCAAGAATGACCTGTGGGAAACGATACAACAAACCATTTTCTTTGCCTGGATCCCCTGTACCTATGGCGGTCAGAGAACGTGGTTTCTGTGCCCACAGTGCAACAAGAGAGTAACGTCGTTATATGCAGACAAAAAACAGTTCCTGTGTCGTCACTGCTGTAACCTTACTTATATAAGCCGGAACCAAGAGCCCTATGAGCGTCTCATGGAAAAGGCGCGGGCAATCAGAAAGCGTCTTGGCGGTGGTGGTAATTTGGCGGAGTATTTCCCGGAAAAACCCAAATATATGCACTGGAAAACGTATCTCAGATTACAGGAAAAAGCGGAACAAGCACGCCATTCTTGTTTGCTGTTAATGGCACAGCACAGTAGACCCCGATTTAACCAGACACCCAGAAGCTGAAAATAGGTTGTAGTGGTAGATATAGGTAGACAACTACAACCAGAAAGGTGGTGTACATGAGTTCTGTTGAATTTATCACAACTATCCAGCGCCGTCGACGCTGGTCACTGACAGAGAAGAAGACCAGAGGAGCCCATAAGTACGATTTGCATCTAAACCAACTGTTTACGTGGCATTATCTGCTGTATGAAGGTTGGCTTTCCGCAGTGGAGGAGGGAGAGGGAGAAAGAGTTGTAATGGTATCTGAGGTAAATGAATTGTGCTCCCGTATTCGAAAGATCGAGAGGCTGTTAGATCGTAAGACAATGGAGGTGGAGATTCTCAAGGATGTGGTTCGAATAGCCCGTGAAAAAACTGATATCGCACGTTCACTATCCGGTGAAGGTGATTGCAGAAATGATGAGCGTATCTCGAACGTATCAGTATGAGCAGTGCCTGATCAGGCAGAAAGGGGCAAGTGATTTTATCACAAGGTTGACGATTACCGATACCTGTCCCTGATATGTGCTATCATAGCTGAACGTGCCACCTATGGATACCGACGGGTGACGGCGGTGATGGATCGGATGCCTTCGAGAGTGCCTGCTTGAATGGTGAGCGGATCCGAGTAGTCTTTAGCCTTGGCTGTTGCGATCATGAAGTTATGAACTATGTTGTAACCACAGGCGGTATCTGTGGCGATATGATTCGGGACCTGATGGTGGAAGCGATCGAGGCCCGGTTTGGACTGGTTGATATGGTCCTTGGATCTATCCAATGGCTGAGTGATAATGGTCCTGCCTACATCACTCGCGAAACCAGATCCTTTACCTGAATGATGGGATTGGAGGTATGTGCAACCTTACATTACAGTCCCCAGTCCAACGGGACGGCGGAATGGTTTGTCAAGACCCTTAAACGGGACTATATCCATATAAATTCCTTTTGTGTCATAACAGTGCCTCGCCAATTAGGGACAACTCCATTTCTTCCCATTTCAAGTTAGTTACAGCGATTCGAACAAAAATATTGACACGATTATGAATTTTGATAAATTGCCCACAAACTTGTGGTAGCTTAAATGTCACTGTTACCAAGTTGTAAAAAGCTTATGAACCAGCGGTAATTACGGCATTACAATGAAAGACACCGAGTGATTGATTCAGACTTACTGAAAACAATAAATATCAATTATATTTGACAGGGCGTGTAAAAGAACTAACATGTCTTTACGATATTTCAGATATTACCGTCGACGTTAACTCGGATATACATAAGTAGTGACTTGCATGTTTGACGTTATAGAGGGAAAAATCGCAATGCACAGCTCACTCTGAATTATGTGTATCCCTCCCCACGAACAAGTGTTTTGAAATTTATGCCAATGATAAATCCCTTATTCTTGCCTCGACATAAATAGAAAACGACTTTAAAACATCTTGTTTTGAATATTGGTGTTGATGGCATCTTATGGAGGTACGTTAAAATGAAGAAGACTAACAGCTGTGATACGTCTGGATTGATAAAGGCTGAGCATGATGCTGAAAGAATTGAATGTCAAGAGGCCATTACTGCAAAACTGCAGGAGCGAGTGAAAGAGCTTACATGTCTGTACGGTATTGCACAGATAATTTCAGAACCGGATAAATCTTTTAAACAGAAGCTCATGCATATCCTCATGATTCTAGCACCTGCTTGGCAATACTCTTCATATGCTAGTGCGCGGATAATTATTGATGGAGAAGCGTACCAGCATCCTGATTTTCAAGAGGGAATGCATAGACAGGTTGCTCCAATATATGTAACGACTAAAAATCGTGGCATAGTAGAAATCCACTATAAAGATGGAAATTTCCCTCCGAAAAGAAAAATATTTCTTAAAGAGGAACAACACCTGTTGAATAATATTGCCGTGCAGATAGGTCTGATGATTGAACGCAAGGAGGCCCAGGAGATCAAATCCGAACTTCAGGATCAACTTATTCGTGCCGATCGTCTGTCAGCAATTGGCCAGCTTGCCGCAGGGGTGGCACACGAGCTGAATGAACCCTTGAACACGATTCTTGGATTTGCCCAGTTAGTTGTGAAAACCCAAGGATTGCCGGATACAGTAAAGGCAGATTTGGCGAAAATTACTGATGCATCACTTCATGCACGCTCGATTATACGAGAGCTTTTGATCTTCGCCCGTCAGTCACCGTCACCTCATAGCATTACCACAATAAGGTTGAACCGGATCGTAGAAGATGAACTAGGTTTACTAGAATCTTTGTGCTTGAAGTCTTATGTAGAAGTTAAGCATATCCTTGATCCCAATGTTCCAGAGATCGTTGCAGATAAATCAAAGATTCTCCAGGTTATTGCCAACCTGGTAGTAAACGCCCTTCAGTCTATGCCCGAAGGGGGAGTGCTTACCCTTAAAACTTCCTTTGATAAAGATAATGTCTTTCTGATAGTTGAAGATACAGGTGTCGGAATGAGTGATGAGTTGAAGAGAAAAATATTCATCCCATTTTTTACCACCAAGGATGTGGGCCAGGGAACTGGCCTAGGTCTTGCAGTGGTGCATGGCATTGTGTCATCACATGGTGGTGACATTACTGTTGAGAGTGAGGTTGGGAAGGGATCTCGTTTTATAATAAAGCTGCCCCGGCAACAGAGTCCCGAAAGAGAGGTAACCCAGGATAATGCAAGCACGAAATAAAAGTATACTTGTGGTAGATGACACGCAGACTGCACTTGAAGTCATTGAGAGAAACCTGAGTTCGGCAGGATATCGGGTCTACACCTCTCCGAGCGCGTTTGATGCCATCCAAATTCTCGGAACCACTCTAATCGACATTGTTATCACCGACTATAAAATGCCAAAGGTAAGTGGCATCGACTTGATACGACACATTAGAGAAAATTACTACGAGATCAAGGTAATCATGATCACCGGCTATGCATCAATCAAAGGTGCTGTGGAAGCCGTAAAAATGGGAGCCGAGGAATATCTTCCCAAACCCTTCACCGACGAAGAGCTCTTTACCGCCGTCGAACGGGCGGTGAAGAAGCAGGAACTTCATAAGGCCATATCAGATCCAAAACCCCCTGTTGGACCTAATTCTTATGGCATTGTCGGAAACTCAAAGCCCGTTCGGAGCATGCTCAGAGACATAGAGAAAGCAGCCACATCTGCCGCTACAGTGCTTGTTTCAGGTGAAAGCGGCACTGGAAAAGAATTGGTAGCGCGAGCTGTTCATTACAGTAGCAACAGGGCTTCGGCTCCTTTCGTTCCGGTAAACTGTGGGGCCATACCTGAGAAACTGCTGGAAAGTGAACTATTTGGACATGTCAAAGGGGCATTCACCGGTGCAAATGAATCCCGTGCAGGATTTTTTCAGACAGCTGATGGAGGTACGATCTTTTTAGATGAGGTCAATGAAATGACCCATGCCATGCAAGTAAAACTCCTCCGTGTTCTTCAGGACAAGCATGTGATGATGATTGGAGCTAGGAAAGCCCACAGAATAGATGTGCGGATCATTGCTTCGAGTAACAAAGACCTGCGTAACCAGGTGGAAAAAGGTGTATTCCGCGAAGATTTGTTTTTTCGGTTAAATGTTATATCTATCAAGGCTCCCCCCTTGCGAGAGCGTCGGGAAGATATTGCGCTTTTAATCTCTCATTTTGCCGCCAACTTTGCAAATGAGCTGCAAAAACCCATCCCTATATTTTCTGATGAAATATTACAGGTACTTATGAATTATTCCTGGCCTGGCAACATCCGAGAATTGGAGAACCTTATTCAGCGGTTGGTAGTAATGACGGAAGGCAATGTCATCCGGATTCCCGACTTACCATCGATCATGCGATTTTCAGCCATCTCTCCTTCTTTTCCTTTGAGGTCGTTGGCTGAAGAGGAAGCAGCCTATATTCGTATGGTGCTGGCAAGTGTAGAGGGGAATAAATCCCGAGCGGCAAAGATACTCTGCATCGATCGCAAGACCTTAAGAGAAAAGCTCAAGACAGAAAGTATTGCTTCTGATTAATCCCCACAAAGACCCCTTTCGCTTGCGAGGAGAAACTCTCCAGTTGGTGAGAATCTCCTCACCTTTTCTGGTCCTTGCATGTCATTAATCAAAAATATGACAACTACATAGTCTAGGGTTTCAGAAAAATCAACGCATCAATTAATCAGGATATTACAGGGCAATAAACACGTGCCTATTATGAACTCGTTGTCTAGACATGTCATCCTAGTCGCGTGGCACATATTTTGCCGATAGAGTACGTACAAGTTGTTAGGATGCCGTTGTTATACATCAGAAGAACTGATGGCTGATTAGTCATGGCTGGTTTGATCCTCTTCAAGTAGTTGCTAGCGCTAAGACGTGAGATTTTAAAACTTATCTAGGTTTGAGGGTCATTATTTCTCATTTCCCGGGTGATCGGTACTATCTTAATGGATTTTGTATGTACCGCAAATCCAAAAGTTAAAGGAGTGCGATATGTCGCAATACAAAAACACTGAAGGAGTCTGTTCGAACTATAAACTTGTTTTAGAGTGCCGATGCTCTTTTGAGGAATATGAATTAGACGACCCCTCGCGAAAATGTGAGGACCTCATAAGTGATGCAGAAGGATATGTAGAAACCGAAATAGATACAAAAATGCAATTTGATCTTTGTAGATTTAGTATGGACCGTAAATCAAAAAAATCAAAGGAGAGCGATATGTCTCAATACAAAAACAATGAAGGAATCTGCTCAAACTGTAAATTTGTTTCAGAGTGTCAATATTCTTTAAATGGTGTTCAATTCTGTGAGGAATACAAATTAGACAATCCCTCAGGTAATTTTGAAGTCCCCATAGGCATTTCAGATGGATCAGCAGACCCCAAAATAGATATAAAATTTGCTAACCAATTTCCAGAGAAAGTCTTGGGATTGTGTAGCAACTGTCGCCACAGAGAAACCTGTGGCTTTACCAAACCTGAATCCGGTGTATGGCACTGCGAAGAGTACGAGTGAAACATGTAACAGAATAAATTCGTTTAAGAAAGGAAGGGAGGAACATGTACGCAGATAGCATTCATGATATCATACAAGAGAGTGGTAATGGCAATGGGGGACTCATTGCCATTCTTGAAGAAATCCAGAAGGAATATACCTATCTTCCCGAAACAGTGCTGAAGCTGGTTGCCAAAGAAACCGGTCAATCGCTGAGAGATATCTATGGCGTGGCTACATTCTATAAAGCTTTCAGTTTGACACCCAAAGGCAAGCACTGCGTGTCCGTGTGTTTAGGTACGGCCTGCCATGTTCGGGGTGGTCAGCAGATAGCGAATGAATTTTCGCAACAACTCGGCATCTCCCCCGGTGAGACCTCACCGGATAGAGAGTTCACACTGGAAACGGTCAATTGCCTTGGTGCTTGCGCCCTAGGGCCGGTCGTGATGGTGGACGGGCATTATTTTCCCCACGTAACTAAGGGCAGGGTAAGAGAAATCATCTCCGAAACCAGGAATGGCCAGGGAAATAGCAATGTTCATGCTGACAGCAGGATATTTCCCCTACAGGTGTCTTGTCCCACCTGCAAAGAAAACCTCATGAATCCCGATTGCCCTATTGACGGCCACCCATCCATCAAAGTTAACATTTCTTGTAATGGAACCAAAGACCAGTTGAACCTGTCTTCGCTCTATGGCAGTCAGACCACCGCCTTGGAACATCCCGTTCCGGCGAATAGTATATTCAAGTTTTATTGCCCACACTGCCTAAATGAAGTGCCCAGTTTTTCCAGTTGTAAGGAATGCGGCGCCCCCATGGCAGCCCTGTTTGTTCGTGAAGGCTGTGCCTGGGAGATATGCACACGAGAGGGGTGCAAAGGACGTTTGCTCAATCTGGATCAAGTGAATATGCGTAAATAATAATGAAGGGAAATGAGATGAAGACTTTTCAAACTGTCGCTGAATTTAATGCCTATCGCACATCTATTCTAAACGACAATAAGCCAGATAAACCATGCATTGTCATCTGCGGGGGAACCGGCGGTCAGGCCAGCGGCTCGAATGATTTGATACGGATCATCAAACGCCAGATCCTAGAGAAAGATCTGGGGGACAAGCTCTCTCTCCGGATCACTGGCTGTTTGGGTTTCTGTGAAATGGATCCGTTCATCATCGTCGAACCGGGATATAACCTTTATCCAAAGCTCACGATGGGAGATGTTCCAAGGATCATCGATGCGGCGGTAGAAGGCAAGGTGGTCGAAGACCTTCTGTACCGGGAGCCCGGTTCTACGCTTAAACGCTTTAATCAACAGGAAATTCCTTTTTTTCAGGGACAAACCAGAATCGTTCTCGGTCAAAACCAGCATGTCGATCCGATCCGGATTGTCAATTACCTGAAAACGGGAGGCTACGCTGCGTTGGGTAAGGTACTGGAAAAACCGGATCGAGAATGGATCGCCGAGGAAATCCTGAAATCCAAGTTACGGGGGCGCGGTGGGGCCGGATTCCTGACGGGGAGAAAATGGATGATGGCTCGGAATGTGAACGATGGCTCCCATAAAAAATATATTATCTGTAATGCCGATGAAGGAGACCCCGGTGCATACATGGACCGCAGCTTACTGGAAGGCAATCCCCACGCCGTTATCGAAGGGATGATCATTGCCGCTCTCGCCATAGGAGCCAGCCACGGCATCATTTATGTGCGTAGCGAATATCCTCTGGCCATCAAACATGCGACGATCGCGATGCTCGAAGCCCGTAAAATGGGTCTTCTGGGCAATAATATTTTAGGTCAGGGTATCGATTTCGACATGGAAATTTTTCACGGGGCGGGCGCCTTTGTCTGTGGAGAGGAAACGGCGCTGATCAAATCCATCGAGGGGAAAATGGGCGAACCGCGCCAGCGTCCCCCTTACCCGATCGCGAAAGGCCTTTTCGGCCACTCCACCTGCATCAATAACGTCGAGACGCTGGCGAATGTTCCTTACATTATAGACAAAGGTGCAGAGTCGTATCTCAAAATCGGTACAGAAAACAACGCAGGGACAAAAATATTCTCGCTGGTCGGTAAAATCAAAAATACCGGATTGGTCGAGGTACCGCTCGGCACACCCATCAAAAAAGTGGTTTATGAAATCGGCGGTGGTCCCGCCGGCAATGCGAAGATCAAAGCCATCCAGACAGGAGGACCTTCCGGCGGGTGCATCCCCGCTTCCATGTTTGAACTGCCACTCGACTATGACAGCTTGGGTAAAGTTGGATCCATCATGGGCTCGGGAGGCATGATCGTCATGGATGAAAACACCTGTATGGTCGATGTGGCCAAATATTTCATGGGGTTTTTGAAAGACGAGTCCTGTGGAAAGTGTTTCACCTGCCGCAAAGGAACGCAGCGCATGTATGAACTCCTCGAAGATATCACACTTGGCCATGGAACGATGGAACACCTGGATCTCCTGGAGGAGCTGGCAGAGACGGTTAAGAATACCACCATGTGCGCACTCGGCCAGTCCGCACCCAATCCAGTGTTGAGCACCCTTCGGTATTTTAGAGAGGAATACGAGCGGCACATCATCGACAAACGATGTGACGCTTTTGTCTGTAAGCAACTGACGGGGACGCCCTGCCAGGCCGCCTGTCCCGTTGATACTGAGGCGTGGCGGTATGTCGCCATGATTGAAAAAGGAGATTACGAAGAGGCCTACCGGGTCATCCGGTCCGCTAATCCATTCCCGTCCATATGCTCCCGGGTCTGTGACCGTAAATGCGAAAGGCATTGCAGCCTCGGAACCAGTGGAGGTGAACCCGTTTCCATTCGAGCGCTGAAACGATTTGTTACCGACCACGTTGATCCGTCCGTCTATAAGCCCACCATGTTGAAAACAAAGAAGCAAAAAGTGGCCGTCATTGGCGCCGGTCCGGCAGGCATCACGGCCGCGCATGCTCTTTCTCTGCAGGGATACGGCGTAACGATTTTCGAGGCAGAAAACAAACTGGGCGGTATGCTGACTTGTACGCTGCCCGCATACAGACTGCCCAAGGATGTGGTGGAGAATGAAATAAAAACACTCCTGAATGAGAATATTTTTATTGAATATGGCAACACCTTTGGGAAGGACCAGACCTTACAGGATTTACTGGCCGAAAAGTTCGAGGCGGTTTTCCTGTCCATAGGTGCGCATGAAAGCTGGCGCCTGGATCTCGAACATGAAGATAGTGAGGGGATCTTTTCTTCCATTCAATTCCTGAAAGCCTTTAACCTTCGAGACGAACAACTGGCACGGGGCCGTGTGGGGATTATCGGTGGCGGCAATTCGGCGGTGGATGCCGCGCGCGTTGCCCTGCGACAGAAAAATGCTACCAGTGTGTCCCTTTTCTACAGGCGCACCCGGGAAGAGATGCCAGCCTACAAAGAAGAAATCGATGCCGCTCTCGAAGAAGGTGTAACGATTGAAACTCTGGTCACACCTGTCAAGATCTATTCCGAGGGAGGTTATGTGGTCGGAATAGAATGTATTAAAAACCGCCTTGGTGAAGTGGATGGCTCCGGACGCCGTAAGCCCGTTCCGATCCCCGGAAGCGAGTTCAAGGTGGAGCTGGATACACTCATCGTAGCTATTGGTGAAAAGCCCAACAGCGAATTTCTTGCCTCGATGGGGCTGGAAGTTGATAAAGGCGGCAGAATCAAGGTGAACGAAAGAACCCTCGAAACAAGTATGAAAGGAGTATTCGCCGGCGGAGACCTGGTGACCGGGCCCAACACCGTTATTGATGCCATCGCGTCTGGAAAAAAAGCTGCGCAAAACATCAACCGGTTCCTGCAAAACCAGCCACTGATCAAATCGGCCTTGTCGAAGCTTCACGAAGTCTTTATCGAGCCCGCCATCGTTGATGAATCAGAGGCGGAAACAGCGAGGCGCGTCGAGTCTGCGGAGTTGCCACCCTCAGAAAGAATGAAAAACTTCAGAGAAGTGACCATGGTCCTTTCAGAAGATCAGGCCCGAGCGGAATGCAGGCGTTGTTTACGATGCGACCTTGAATGGACTGGTGAACAATTGATTGATCAACCGGTGTGTGCCGCGATGGGAGGAACTAAGAATGATTAAACTTACGTTGAACGGATTGCAAGTATCTGTTGAAGAGGGCATGACGATTCTGGAGGCTGCAAAGTTTTACGGCTTTCCCATTCCAACGCTCTGTCACAAAGAAGGGCTCACTTCATACGGGGCATGCAGGCTTTGTGTTGTTGAGATCGGTGAGGGATCAGGTGCCAAACTTGTCTCATCCTGTACCTATCCAGTTGAAGAGGGCCTCAAAGTGCGCACTGCATCGGAGCGCGTTTTAAGAGCGAGGAAGATAATTATAGAACTACTGCTCGCGTCCTGTCCGCAGTCAAAGACGGTTCAGGATCTTGCATCTAAGCACGGTGTGCGACAGCAGCGATTTCGACAGGAGTATGAGGACTGTATCCTTTGCGGGTTGTGTGTAAGAATATGCAACGAGCAGATGATGGCAGGGGCTATCGGGTTCCGCGGCCGTGGCAAGGACAGAAGCCTCGGCACACCCTTTGACATTCAGTCAGATGTGTGCAGGCTTTGTGGTGCCTGCATGGAGGTCTGCCCTGCTTGCCAGCTACGGTGTACCTATAACGAACCGGACAAGGCGATTTGTGGTGCATGTGCCAACTTAAGCCCGCCCTGTATCGAGAAGGACCAGTTCAGTGACATGATGTGCTACATGAATCCCTGTGTGGCCTGTGAAATAAAATAACTTATCATAAAGATAAAGGAGTGAATTGATATGGTCGTATCGAAAGTAAATGCTTCAGCCGCAACACTTACGAAGAACAGAACGGAAGGTTCAGTGGTGCCAGCCTCGGGTATGTGTGTAACCTGTGTGGATGGATGTATCGGTATGTGCGAAATCGGAAAATCGGCCTACAGGGGCCATGAGGTTATCTATCCTCAGCCTTTTGGTGTTATCACTACTGCCGCAGAAAAACGCTATCCCGTTGATTATTCGCATTTCAATATCATGGGTACCTGCGTGGGTGCCCACGGAATAGAGGCCGACAGTAACAAGGCGATATTTCCGAATGTGAACATGGAAGTTGTATTCGGACATGACAATGGCATTAAATTCCGCGCTCCCTGGATCATCCCCGGCATCGGTTCAACAGCCATTGCCAAGAATAACTGGGAAGGGCTGGCAATCGGATCGGCCCTTATGGGAACGGGACTGACCATCGGTGAAAATGTCGTCGGCATGGATCCTGAGACGGTCTTTAAAGACGGCCATGTGGTGGATACCGTTGACCTTAAGCGCAGAGTGAAGCTCTATCAAGACAATCAACGCGACGGTTACGGTGCCATTGTAGTACAGGCCAATATCGAGGACATCATGCTCGGTACACAGGAATATGCTATTGAGAAGCTCGGTGTGGAGTGTGTTGAGCTCAAATGGGGCCAGGGTGCAAAGGATATCGGTGGTGAGGTCAAGATTCCGAATCTGAAAAGGGCCCAGATGCTTGCAAAACGAGGATATATTGTTTTACCCGACCCCTTCGACGAAGGTGTGATTAAGGCATTTGAACGCGGTTCCTTCAAGGAGTTTGAGCGTCATTCTCGTGTCGGCATGGTTTCGGAAGAATCTTTTGCCAAGAGGATTGAAGAGCTCAGAGTAGCCGGTGCAAAATATATATTCCTCAAGACAGGCGCCTACCGACCTGCTGATCTTGCGCGCGCTTTGTCTTTTGCTTCAAAATATAAACTCGATTTGCTCACCGTTGACGGAGCCGGTGGAGGAACTGGGATGAGTCCTTGGCGGATGATGAATGAATGGGGTGTTCCTCCGGTGGAGTTGCATTCTCTGTTGATTCAGTATGCATCACATCTGGCTGAGAAAGGTAAATATGTTCCGGCGCTAACACTTGCCGGGGGGTTTGCCTTTGAGGATCAAATATTCAAGGGACTTGCCATGGGTTCTCCATTTGTAAAGCTCGTTGGTATGGCTCGAGGCCCCATCGCAGCGGCAATGGTAGGCAAGACGATCGGCCGGACCATAGATGATAAACAGGTTCCTGTGTACATCGAAAGGTTTGGTAATTCAAAGGATGAGATCTTTGTAACTTCGGCATCCCTTCGCAAAGAGCTCGGTGCAGAAGCGTTTGAAAAACTGCCCACTAGCGCTTTGGGGTTGTACACATATTACGAGCGCCTCAAACAAGGCCTCAGTCAGATTATGGCAGGCAGCAGGAAGTTTTCCCTCGATCATATTGAACGAAGTGATCTTGCGGCGCTCACACACGAGGCGTCCCAGATAAGCGGCATTGACTATATTATGGATGTGGACAAAGAAGTGGCATTGAATATCCTCGGCAGCTGATGAATGATAGTATTGTTTTTTCATTGATTTTGTAGGAACTCTTAGAAAGATAGAACTCTCTGGTCTTCCTTGGGATTGGTAAGAGCTTATTGGGCGGGCATTGAGCCCGCCCGGACTTACAAAGAATATTTAACGCTTCATCATTCTGTAACAACGATAGGATCAACATAAACCTCGTTAAAAGTCACGACTCTCAGTCGCAATTCACACCTTTTGGTCCATGTCGGCCACCATACAGCGACCTATACGGCAATTTCATGCTACCTCAAGTTTTTCTCTATCTTGGGAGTTGAGCGCTGTTGAGAGAATTATTATTTGCTTCCAGTGCAACGACTATGCAGGAGATGGAAAAGAGGTTCTATGATCTTAAAGTACTTGGTGAAGATTTAATTCAAAAGTGAAAAATGTGAATTCCTATGAGATCGTCAAATCAAAGTTCGTACATGATATCGGTGTTTATCATCCTTATGATTATTACCGGCGCGATTAGTGCCGGAGGGTCTGACAGTGTAAACTTACCTGTTGTTGAAGGCACTAAGACAAATGTGGTGCTCTTGATCACTTTTGTTATGTTGGCATTGATCCTCTCTTTTATCTGTTCCGTGGCAGAGGCTACACTTTTGAGTATTACGCCATCATACATCGAAAGTCTCAGAGAAAAGAAACTAAAACGTGCTACGCTTTTGAAGAGGTTGAGGCATGAAAAGATAGACCAATCACTTGCGGCGATTTTAACTCTGAATACAATCGCACACACTGTAGGAGCAATTGTGGCCGGAGCAGAAGCTACAGTGGTATTTGGAAGTGTCTGGATTGGCTTGTTCTCCACCATAATGACATTATTGATCTTGTTTTTTTCCGAGATCATTCCAAAAACGATGGGAGCGGTCTACTGGCGACAGTTTGTGGGCCTAACAGTATTCTTTGTGGAGGGCCTGATAGTATCTCTTTATCCGTTAGTGTGGATTGCTGAAAGACTGACAAGGCTGATTACTCGAGGAAAAGTGGAGCACGTTTTCAGCCGAGATGAATTCATCGCCATGGCAGATATCGTCGAACAAACTGGACAGATCAACGAACACGAGTCTAAGTTCATCAGGAATTTATTTCGACTTGGTTCATTGCAAGCCATAGATATTATGACGCCTCGTGTCGTAATTTCTGCATTACCTCAAGACATGACAGTTACAGAAGCTTTAAAAAATGCTGATGGCCCACCCTTCTCACGCCTACCAATATACGGGAAGGATATTGATGATGTCACAGGATTTGTTCTCAGAAATGAGATTTTACTGTCTACCTTCCAAGGTCAGGATAGTTTGAAGCTTAATGCGTTAAAGAGAGACATAAGTTTTGTTCCAGAGTCAATGCCATTGTCAATGCTTTTAGAATTACTTCTCGAACACCGGCAACACATCACCATTGTTGTTAGTGAGTACGGAGGAACATCGGGACTAGTAACACTGGAAGATGTGTTGGAGACATTGCTTGGTATGGAAATTCAAGATGAAATGGATGAAATAGAAGATATGCAGGTTATGGCATGGCAACAATGGCAGAAACGCGCCGAGGCGCTTGGTATCAATGTTTTAGCCACAGAAAAAAATCGAATGAAAAAAGATGATTCATATAGGGGTTAAAAAATCTTAATCGTTAACTTAAGAAGTTACTAACTCGGAGAGGCAAACTTGAAAGAAGTCCAACCCGCCTATTTTGTAAATTCCTGCCGGAAAACCCGCAAGCTTGCTTGTGGGATGAACGGCATCCGCATAAAGTGGGAGTTTTTAGAGGGGGGCAGCCCTCTAATGGTAGATTGCGCCAGTCCTTTAGGACTGAGTGCGGTCTGCTGGTTTAGAAGCCACCGAGCTTGCTCGGTGGTATTCACTTTAAAACGTGGAGAATAAAGAAAGACTTTGCGTTATGATCTTACAACAAGAAAAAGCCTCTCCAGTATCTCCGGGGGTTTCTCTCTCCGAGAAAAGAGCCGGACCTACCCGGCCGGTGGATGAGGCTTTATTCTGTAGTCGAGAGCGAAGCGTGACAGGTGGGCTACCATTGCCCACAGTGAGAGGCCCCACTCTCGATTTTAGGTGTCATCATTTCAGATAGAAGCTATCACAGCTATTCGAGCATCGATAGTCTTTTTTATTTTTACTTATGTATACTACAAAATATAATAAGAGGTCATCAATCATTGAGTTTCTCTCTTGCTCTTGAAGAGCATCTGAAAGAAACAATCCTTCTTGACTCAATAATCATAGACTCTCCGGTTTGAGGATTCCTGCCCTTTCTGGCCTTTTTATCAGTGACATGGAATTTGCCGAATCCGCTGATCATGACGTCTTCACCATTTTTAAGTGATTGTGTGATTGTCTCCAGGACGGATTCGAGCAGGTCTTTGGATTTGTCCCTGGGAAAACCGAACTGATCCTGGATTGATTTGACTATATCTGCTTTTGTCAGGGTCATGGGAAGGTTGCCTCCTTTGATGATAGGATATCTTGTGCTATTGTAACAGTTGGATTACAGGGGATGGATTACGTTAGTAACGACACCCCACACCTCGAAGCCCATGTCCTCCTCAACCTGGATGGGTTTGTAATCCTTGTTTTCAGATATCAGGAAAATACTGTTCTTTGTGATGCGAATCCTTCGTACTGTCAGTTCTCCGTTCAAGACCGCTATGATAACCCTGTTGTTGACCGGTTTGAGAGAACGATCCACGATCAGGATATCTCCGTCATGTATTCCTGCATCAATCATGGAGTTTCCCGATACCTTTACAAAGAAGGTTGCTATGGGGTTCTTGACAAGGTATTGGTTCAGATCCAGCTTGGCCTCTATGTAGTCCTCCGCAGGCGAGGGAAAACCCGCCGAAACCGGAACCATGAACAGAGGGCGGCTGCATTCCGTTGTTTGATCCGGGTGGTATATGGCTGTTACCTTCATGAGTATCTATATATAAAATGTCTCATAATTTCTCAATCTGATAATCTGTGAGAATACAATGAGCTCAGATCTCATTCGCATAGATACTGCGGATCTCCTCCGGCTGGATACAGAGATAATCAAGAGTCTGTTTCTGTGTACTGTGATTGAAGCACACCATCAGTTCCGGGAGTGATCGACCGAAGGTGACCCGCTGATGATACCCCCAGGTTTTCCGCAGAGTATGAGAGCCAAAGTTGCCCTGCAGATTGACAGCCGTGCACCAGCTTTTGACGAGACGGTTCAGAGACGGTACCGTCAGCGTTCCACGCTGTCCCCTGAAGAGGAGATCATCGTCGTGGTATGGGAAGGCAGCCAGAAGGGCAGTAATTGCCTCCACGACCAATTTATTGAGAGTGATACGACGAAGCTTTCCTGTCTTTCGTTCCCGAAGCTCGATCTCATCCATGGGCTTTAAGCCACGGACCTGTCCAGCTTTGATTGCCAGGATGTCGGATGCCCGCAGATTCGTATTTGTACCCAGGATGAAGAGAGCCAGGTTGCGGGGTTGATCGGCCAGGAGCTTTCTTATGGATTTGATATCCTTTATGGAACGGATCGGGTCTACTCGGATCATAGAGCCCTTTGGGGGATGGTTCATATTTCTGGTTTTTGCTTGCAATGACAGCCCTCCTATCTTGTTAAGTATAGCTCATTAAATAATCAATACTTAACAAATAGTCAAGGCCTGTTTTTTACATTATACTCAAAAATAGCCGCAAACCCTTACAGGATATAGGATTGCTCAGATTTGGTACTTGCCAACTTTTAAGGTAAAGTTAGCAAGAAGAAAGCTTTTATTTATAAAAATATTGCACATACGAAGAATGTGTTTGCTTTAAACTGTAGTTCAATTTGAAGGTCAATGAAATACTAAGGCATAATTATCAAGAAGAAAGAGTATTCAGGAAGAGAGAAAAATCCCTTAGAAAAAAATGGGTAAACATAGGCCAGATCATAGACAACGTAAAAAAGGCACAGAGGCTGGGGTACCCATGGAATGATGGCCTTAAACTGGAAGATGAGGACATGGACTGAGTGGACGGAAGAGGATAGATGTCTGTTCGATGATAGGAAATCTTGAAAGAAATATTCCTTTTTTTATTCATCAATCAGCCCCCGGCTGATGCAGTATATCCAAATGCAGTATCGAAAATTTATTTTAAAAAAGAAGCAGGTTCAGGATCCCTGGAAGGGTTGAGGGATTCATAAATTGTCGTAGTACGGGGAGTACAAATGTGAACTGCTTGCCGCATTCCCTTGCTGGCAAACCCCAGCACTGGTAGATCCCAAAACTGTTCTTATCCGGGTCATCGGAATAAGATCTCCATGAATGATACGCCCAATGTATGTTCTGGCGAGCCAGAAGACTGAGAGAATCATTTAGCCATTTTAGATGTCCCTGCTCTTCTGTTGCCTCCATGATCACACCTAATTCCAAACACATGATCGGAACGTTGTTTTTTTTCCTGAAGTCCAGATAGTCCTGAATATCCTCGATCATCTTAGTCCGGTCATAGATTTCTGTAGTGTACCAGCTGATCCCGAAGACTTTAGATGGGCTGCTATTTGACCCGCGTACATCCGCCTGAACGGTGATGCCATCAATGGTCTCATATGAATCGGGTAGTTCAAGGGCATGAGCATGAGTTGGTCGAACAAAACGAGTTTTTAACTCACCAGTCGGTGGTATTGTGACAAAGTGATTGCCAGATTCTTCATCCCAAAACGCAGCCTTTTCGTCCTCATTATTTCCCCACTGATCCCAGCCATCCGGAAATGAACCTGATCCATCCTCAAATTCATTATTGAAAATGTCTTTAACTATGTTTTGTCCGTCCACCTGTATCTGCACGTGGCAGTTATCGAAAGAAATGGGACCTTCGTTATCATATGATTTATATCGTGGGCTAAAATGGCTTACTCCTTCTTGAATTAAGTCACTCCCCAACAAGGTCTCAGACCATGAAGACCAAGTGTCAGAACTCTGAAATTTGGAGGACCAATCAGTATCTTGTGTGTCACAGACCCACTTGAGATCTTCATAGGGATAGTTGGCTTCTGGATACCATTTTGTTGTCCATGTAGCTTTCTGATGGGTGAACTCTATTGGTTTATAAAAATGAAAGTCGTAAGCAAGGTTGTGATTCTCATTATCCTCAAGAATCCTGAAAGGCTGTTCACCTCCTTCGAGTTCCAGAGGGCAGGGAATGACCAAGATATGGTCGTATCCTTCTCCTTCTTCAGTCCTAATGGTATTGACAATTTCTTGAGCAAGATTCCACCATTCGTCTGTTGTAGTCTCTGCACCTACGGGATCAGGTTCGTTCATGATCTCGTAAAGAACATGGTAATGAGTTTTTGTTCGGCTGACAATCTCGCGCCAAAGAGAAATGACATATCCTTTTTCACTCTCTGAGGACCAAATAGTATCACCTTCAGGCTCGACACCATTGTACTGTCTGCCGCCATAGGGGACGTGCATATCGATGAGCAGATAAAGCTGTTCCTGTTCGGCCCAACCAATCCAAGTATTCAACTGGGTAAAGGCAGCCTCTCGATAACTTCCCGGATTGCTGATTGGCTCAAAGAAGTAGTGAGGGAGTTGCAGCCGTATGAGATTGGCTCCCAGCTCTCTCATGAATCGAAAATCATCCTAGATGACAGTCCATGTGTTCATGGCCTGGATATTTGAGAAAAGCTCGACCTCACCTCCCTCCCCATTATATGTCCATTTTCCTGTCTCAGTGCTATAAACGGCATCCTGATAGGCATCAGTATGGGTTTGTACATTGAACCCGCGTAATATGACCGTAACTCCTGATTCTGTTACAATGTTTTTCCCTTGTGCATTGAGCTTCGAGAGGTTTCCCTGTGCCTCCTTCGGGACCAATATGAGGAGAAGGTAGAGCCAGAAAATCAAACATAAGAGGGGAAAAGGGATTGTTCGCGGGCATCGTTTGACCTCTCTGGGTTCAGAACATAATATGTAACTCAATTTATTGATAAATTTGTCCTGCCTCTTTATGAGATAAATAGAATATTTCCAATAAAACTCATTATAAGTTGCTATAAGATTCTTATGTGAGGGCATTAAATTAAAGTATCTGACTATTGCCCCTAATTATCCAGAAGCAAAAGGAAAATAGACTGTAGAGAATCCTTGTAGCCGGTACCAGATAATTGCCTTATCTCAGATGTCGATAAGGCTCTGTTATATATTCTCACTTCATCAATGCATCCTTTTAAAATGTTCGGCAAGTTCCCATGACCATCGCTATATGCATAAGGATATAAACCGATAAATAATGGTTCATCATTTTCTCCACACAAACCATCAAATAGGGTTACATCTTCAAGTCTACCTTCAATATACATTTTAACGTTACTCCCATCATATGTTGTTGCTATATGGTGCCATTGATTGTCATTCAGAGCTGTATTCGATCCTACATATATTTCTGCATCACCATTGGGTGCTTCTGGATCAATGTATACCAACCCGAAACGAGCATAATTGACACCATTATCATTCATGTCACTAAGGAAAAGTTGATAACCAGGGCAAGGATGGTATTCGCTCTTTTTTGTCACCAAACCCACTCTGAAATACTGGTCAAAGTCCGCTTTTATATATGCTGAAATGGTAATTGGACCGGTAATATCCAGACTCGATGAGTCGGGAACTTCTATATAACTCGCTTGTCCATCAAATTCATAAGCGCTATCTGTATTCCCAAGTCTGTCCGTTGTAAGAGTCGCTCCATATACTGTTCCATGATTTCCATTTCCACTCTCATCATTGGCATTACCATTGAATGGGTAATAAGCAATTAGGCTTTCATCCGACGTTATTCCTACCGTACATCCATTTGTACATTCCTTCCAATCACTGTCAGCATAGCCACTCCGAGTAGCTTTCACACGGTAGTAATAGGTCGTACCGCTGCTCCGGCCAGTGATCATCATGCTGAGGGAAGATCCCGAATATGCTGGTCGAAGATCGCTTGTAAAACTTGGATTCGTCGCTTCTTCCAGAACATAGGTTACGCTGCTAGTGCTCGATGCCCCCCAACTCACCGTGTAACTGCCGTCGCTATCGCTCAATGGAACCGCAATGCTTGAAGGAGTGCCAGCTGTTGGTGTGGTCGTAATATTCTTAATAGTTATATCATGTGTATCAGAATCTCCTAGATAACTTGCAGTTATCCTACAGGGTTGATCGGCAGGAACAGCTGATGTAGTCAGGTATCCACTGCTGCTGATACTTGCATAGCTGGAATTGTCGCTCCAACTGGCACTGCTGGTCACGTCAGAATCAGTGCCATCATCGTAATGAGCTGTGCATGTGTATTGAGCGCCGGAATTTTCGTCTACCTCATAATCACCATCGACTATAATATGAGTGAAGGTGCGAGGATGTGTTTCATCCCAGAAAAGCTGATAGAGGGCTGCAACATAACCAATTGCCCTTGTTTCAAGTTCGGGCTGTAATATCTGACCACATACTGCCCATGGCACATTGCTTTCATCTTCAACTTCTCCGAAGTACTCTGTCTCGCCACTAGTATAATGCACTGTTACCCCTGCACCGAGACCACTGATGCTGTTGATCAACAACTGATTAGTGTAAATAATGCTCGCATCATGTGACCAGTTGCAATTAACCACAAAGCAATGACCATCGGCGAGTGCATCGTATTGCTCGATTCCAAAAGTCGTATACCATACTGCTGTGACATTTTTTGTGTAGTCGAAGGCGTTATGCGCCATATTATAACGTGTCGCAGATTCTCCATCTTCATTATCGCTATCGTACCAATCAGCAAAGGTAGCCAAGCTGTAAAAAAGATTGGTAAGGTCGTCGTTATAATCCTTATCTTCCGGTGTATAGGACGACGCCTTCGTATATGGCAGATCCCGGTAGTCCCGCATATAGGCGTTGCTGGATTCTGAGGTGGTGTGCTTATAATGAAACTCCCAAGAAGCCAAAAAATCTTCGTATTCGTCTCCTCCTACGGCCCAATCTGGCCAGTGTGGATCTAACTGAACGTGCGCAGGAACCGACATATCCATCAGCAAATGTGCCGTTCTTCCAAGCCAATAATAGCCCCTCATTTTGTCACCATCAATATAGTAATCGATCGCCTTCTTAAAAGTATCCTCCTGTGCGAGTTCGAGAGCGCTAAAGGAAAAGGGCATTCCATGGTCGTAATCAGAGGTCGGATCCCAAAAGTGATTCCTGGGTCGTGTTGGAAGATCTTCTTCCGTAATTAAATCATCCATATCTTCTTCCCAAGTTCCTTCAATCAGAGATGTGGATTGTGTGTCGGGCTCTTTGGGATCATCGGACCAATCATCAACATCCGGTGCGGAAGGGTCAAAATAATGACCATAGTAGGGCGAAGCTGGATCTATGGGCAGGAACGACGACATCTCTGTTTTAAGAGAACTTCCCGTTGTCGGTAAAGCATACCATGCTTGAAGAGCGATCCACTGATGTATTGGTGGTTGTACAGCATATAATACATGAACCCCATTTTTTTCCCTTAGGTTATAAGTATATGATTTTTTTCTATCGTTCTTAGTATTCAAATCGTCTTCAGAAATCACCGATACCTCAAACTTAACCCCTTCTTTCAATCCTTCCGTTGTCCATTTAAAAATCACTCTTGTTTTATCAATTACATCAACTCCCTCCTGCCTTCCTATCTCCTTCTTTACTTCTCCATCAATTTCATAAATTACAAAATCACACAGCTCAGAATTATAAGTTCCCCTGTTTTCAACATTAGATACAATGTAGATTGGCTTACCTTTCGCAAAAATCATCGGTTCGACATGGACACTTCTCACTGCTACATCATGAAACGGTTTTACTTTTTCGTTCAGTGCTGCATCGGAATCAATCTCTCCACCACCGTAGACTCTATCAACCCCCTTTTCTCCAAGATCCTCAGCAGATTGGATGATCAACCTACGGACAAATGCACTCGAAAGGTCTTGTTTTTCCGACATCAGCATTGCAGCAAGGGCGGACACCATGGGTGTCGAGGTAGAGGTGCCTGTTGCGTAGACATAATTGCAACCCAAACCAGTGGAAATAACATCAACGCCTGGAGCGCAGACATCGATGTGCCTACCACTGTTTGATTGCAACCATATTTTCTCATTGGGGTCTAGGGCTGAAACGCCGATTACATCAGGATAGGCTGCAGGAAACATTTCCTGTTCAATCCCGTCATTTCCGCCCGCGGCGACAAGGATACAGCCTTGTTCGAGGGCATAATCAATCGCATCCTGCAGCATAAAAGAATAGGCATAGCCTCCGATACTGAGGTTTATCACTCTGGCGCCGTTGTCAGCGGCATATATAATTCCTTTTGCCGCGTCTTCGTACGTTCCAAGGCCTTTTTCATCAATTACCTTTACCGGGATGATCTGTGCGTAATCATATAATCCCTTGATTCCAATATTGTTCGAGGTGGCCGCAATGATCCCGGCAACGAAAGTTCCGTGACCATGAACATCAGAAGCATCATTACTGTCCTCAACGAAATTGTAACCATCCAGTATTTTCCCTTTGAGATCAGGGTGAGTTCCGTCTACCCCGGAGTCAATTACTGCTACTGTTATCGGATTATTGATCTTAACCTTTTCCCATGCCTTGTCAAAATTGGTGTCGGGTATGTACCATTGATCCTTAAAGAATGGATCAGAGACTGTCAACGTAGTTGAAATATAATTTGGTTCGGGTATTTTGATTTTGTACTCTTTCCGTATTTGTTTGATTATACTTATCGGGTCTCTCCCATCCGGAATCTTTGCCTTTATGTATCCAATCTTTGAGAGAGTATCATCCCCTGCCGGAATAAAATTGTACTTTCCCAATATTTCCTGGATCTCATCTTGTGAAATACCAAGATGAAATTTCAGCAGGATCTCATCACCAACATAGCGGACAGGAACTTTATTTTTTCCTTTTATGGTAGAGACGATCTTTTTACCTTTAACAGTATCGATTGTTTTTTTTACGTCAGGGACGTTTATATATGTAATGGTTGGTTTTCCCTTTGTAATTTTTGATATGTCCTTACCTTCAGGAAGAATATAGATAGCCAGAAAGGCGGTTTGATCATCGTATGCAACTGCAAAATTCTTTAGAGACATTTCTGTAAGGAGGGTACTTATTGCATAGAGAGGGAGAGATTTTATATTCAGTGAGACTTTTTTGTCGGCGATTCCCTCTGAGATGTTAACCTTAATCCTCGCTTTTTTCTCTAATTCTTTCAATATAACCTTAAAGCTTGTGTTTTTGGCATGAATGTCTAACAATCGATTTTTAACTTCTAAAGTGAATTTGTGGTTTTCACGATTCAAATCTAAAGATTCTGAAGCAAGATTGGTTTTCTGTATGTTTTGATTTACGTCAGACCTTGAAAAATTATCTGGTGGGGTATCGGCATAAATGGCTTTGATTGGAAACTCCAGTGTTATGATTGTAATCATTACAACGAATATTCTAATGACGTATTTGAAAGACATAATTGCATTTGTAGGTAACCGGAATTACATCCGGAAATTTTGCATTAAATGTTCTCTATAGTCCGTTCGATGTGGTTCGCAATATAATATCCGGTAACCTCTTCCTCCTTTCCGTTTTTATTGAAAAAACTATATAATGGACCTTTAACCCGGCCTAATTACAGTATTAAAATTCGCTTCACAGACAAATTCAATCAGCAAGAAAATCTTCTAATTTGAAAGGTAAAATTCTCCCTATTGTTCCTATATTTAGTTTGTTGTTTTCTTTGAATATTTTCGTTTGGAGGATTTGACCGTAAATATTTCTTTTTATATAAAACAAGGGAAAAATTTATGAAATGAATACTATTGAGAAAGTAGATATTCTATGTTGTCAAATAATAATGAAATAAAAGTAAATTGAGAAACTGATATGAGATCAGGTTCTTTCTTAGTATTTTTCCATAAAAAAATCCTGCCTTTCATCACGAAAGCAGGACTCAAATTGATACAACCATAATCCCCCCCTTTGGTTACAGTTGAAAAAGACATATTAAAACATGTTAAAAAACCACTTTTAAGCAATTAACCTCATTATCAAATTATGTCAAGAAATATTTAAGTTAAAAACTTCCAACCTGGAAATAGTCACTTTTCCCCACATATACTTATGAAGAGTTATAAGGGTAAACAAAGATTCCATTGGCTGAGTGATTGTGAAAAGTTTGTAAATGAAATTTCTATCGCTTTTATCCTCCTGAACTAAATAAGTCTTAAAGATAAAACTTAATCGCAACCTTGTTCCTCATTGTGCTTTTCTTCCGCCTCTTTATTACTTTTGGAGGAAGGTGTTGATTCCGGGTTGCCTTTTCCGTACGGCGCCTCCCATGTCGGCATCGGCATATATAGCCCTTCGTTTGGAAGGGGATATAGCTTTATCGTAGAAAGGGATTTGTTTTTTGATCTCACCATAGCTTATATCCTTTTTTTCTATACAGTCCGGCGTTTTAATTGCTTGCCATTTGTTGATTCTCAGTATGTACCTGTTCATATACCTGTTTAAGTAACTGTTGCCCCACTATTTTCTGAAAATCTTTTTCATTCAGGTATCTGGCGGTTATATCTTCGTTCTGTTCCATGCGATCTATGAAAAGACCCTCAAGGGCTTTCAGAAATACGTAACCGAAATTCTCCATTGTATTGGCCAGTGCCGCCTGCCTCAGACTCGAATCGGCCATAGCGTCTTCACGGATTGAATCAAAGAACAACTGATCTCCAGGCTTGAAGTTTGTACCGAAACGTTCATTGAGGATATCAATAAGTTGTGAAAGCTCGATTTGCACGCCATGACTGACGCCCGTTCCTACTTCCGTAGGTCCATATACCGGCTTAATCTCACCCGGATGCAGCCCTATCGCTCCTTCACTGATCTTCTGGAGGCGGTAGTATTTGAGCGCGATTTCATCATCAAAATGGTACATGGGGCCAAGGTTCCGTTTCGGGAGTTTTGTCAGAAGGAATCGTATATATGAATAGAGTTTCTCCAGATCAGAGTCTTGGAATGGAATTACCTGCGAGAGGAAGGCATATAGATTCCTATAGGCCGTGAGCCATCCCCGGAACTCTTCCTGTTTATCCTCGTCGAGCTCTTTGAATCTTTTTACGGCAGGATCAATGCACGCATTCAGTGTCGCATGATCTGCTGGTGTCTGTCGTTCTCTTGGTTTATAGAATACTTTGCTGAACTCTTCAACTTCACCTTTGTAATACACCTGCTGTTCATCCAGCTTGGCCTGTAATTCATAAAGCTGCTGAGCCTTGGCCTGTTCACCTATCACGGTCTCTTCATAATAAGGCTGAAAGGCATCCAGAATCTCCTGGGTTTCATTTACAAAATCGAGCACAAAGGTATCCTCTTTGCCCGGATGGGTTCGGTTGAGACGCGAAAGCGTCTGCACTGCCTGGATTCCTGCCAATCGTTTGTCCACGTACATCGTGTGCAAGAGTGGCTGGTCAAATCCCGTCTGATATTTTTCGGCTACCAGAAGTACTTGGTACTCATCGGTTGCAAATTTCTCGGGAAGTTCTTTTTCCTTGATGCCCTTGTTCATGCCGACCTCGGTATACTCCTTACCGGGTATGTCGGGATCGATCACCGTGCCCGAAAATGCAACCAGGGTTTTGATGCCAGTATAGCCCTTATCACTGATGTATTTATCAAAGGCTTCTTTGTAGCGAACCGCATGGAGACGTGAAGAGGTAACCACCATAGCCTTGGCTTTCCCGCCGATTTTGTGCCGTGTGAAGTGCTGGAAATGCTCCACCATAACCTCGGTCTTCTGGGCTATGTTGTGGGGATGAAAACTCACAAAACGGGCCAGCGCGCGGGCCGCTTTCTTCTTATCGACTTCGGGATCGTCCTCGATTGATTTAATCAACCGATAATAAGTCTTATAGGTTGTATAATGTTTAAGGACATCCAGAATAAAGCCTTCTTCGATGGCCTGACGCATGCTGTATAGATGAAACGGCGTAGGTTTTCCATCGAGTCCGGGTTGACCGAAAACTTCGAGTGTCTTGTATTTGGGGGTAGCGGTAAAGGCAAAAAAACTGATGTTCGGCTGTCTGCCCCGCTTTGCCATTGTACGGAGTATCTCTTCTTCGTGGTCCGGCAAACCTTCTTCTTCGGCCTTTGCCCTTACCTCCTCCTTGATGGCAGCACCAGCCAGCACGCCTTTCAGCTCCGTGGCGCTTTCTCCCCCCTGCGAGCTGTGTGCCTCGTCGATAATGACGGCATATTTCCGTGCAGGAAGTTCCCCGATCTTTTCCGTCACAAACGGAAATTTCTGGAGCGTGGTGATAACGATAGGCGTTCCTGTTGCGAGGGCCTCCGCCAGTTGTGAAGAGTCTATATCGATCTTCTGCACAACCCCTGATTTATGTTCAAACTGATAGATGGTGTTCTGCAGTTGCTGGTCGAGGACGAGACGGTCAGTTACAACGATCACTGAATCGAAGATCTTTTCATCATTATCATTGTGAAGAGAAGAAAGGCGATGGGCCAGCCAGGCAATGGAATTGCTTTTCCCGCTCCCGGCTGAATGTTCAATCAGATAGTTTCTACCGGCCCCTTGCTTTTTCGCCTTGGCAACCAGTTTTCGCACTGAATCGAGCTGATGGTAGCGGGGGAAGATCATGGTTTCCTTTTTGACCTTCTTTGTGCCGACCTTCTTTTCCTCAATCTGAAGGTGAATAAAACGGGCAAGGATATCGAGAATGCTGTCACGTTGCCAGATCTGTTCCCACAGGTATGCCGTCTTGTATCCTTCCTTGTTCTCAGGATTCCCCGCACCGGTACCATTCCCCAAATTGAAAGGGAGAAATCGTGTAGCATTGCCTGAGAGGCGGGTAGTCATGTATACTTCATCGGGATCGATGGCGAAATGCACGAGGATTCTTTTCTTGAATTGGAAGATGAGATCTTTCGGATCACGGTCGCGCTTGTACTGTTCAATGGCGTTCCGCCATGTCTGGCCGGTCATGGGATTTTTGAGCTCAGCCGTGATAATTGGAATGCCGTTGAGGCTGAGGACAAGATCCAGCGTGTTATGATATGCGGTACTATAGGGCAGCTGCCGTGTCACGGTCAATCGGTTGGTCTCGTAGAGTTTCTGTGTTTCGGGATTGAGACCACTGGCCGGTGCAAAGTATGCCACACGAAAAAGCTTGCCGAAGCACTTAAATCCATGCCGCAGGACTGCAAGGCACCCTTCATGATCCGAGTTCAATGCGCGGCAGAGGTCGTCGAGGAGCGTTGCTTCAGCCTTGTCCTTCTGAAGGTTCTTGAGATATGCCCACTCCTTTGGCTGGGTATCCTGTATGAACTCAAGCAGTACCGCCGTATCGAATCCCCGAGTAGGGTCAAAAGTATCTTTATTTCCCTTTTCGTATCCAGCCTTTGTGAGCAGATGACCTTCGATGGCGGATTCAAAGGATGTTTCGGTATGCAGTCCCGGCATCAGGCAACCTCCTTGCGCACGTCGATCTTCCCTGTCACGGCCGCTGAAATGAGAGCGGTGCGGTATTCGTGGAGTTTAGTTGTTGATTCCTCTACCTTTCTTATCAAGACATCAATCTGGACTGTTTCGACGTCAAGGAAGGCAGCAATTGCATTTTGTTCTTCAAAAGAAGGTAGCCAAAGCCAAAATTTTCGAATATCAGCTTGAAACAGGTGTGGTACACCTTGACCGGCCTTCATTTTTTGAATGATATTTTGGGTATAGTCTGACAATAACAAGTAGTATAAAAAGATACTATGTACCTCTAAATTTGGACGAATTACTGCTATTGAGCTATTAACAGTTGCAGGTGCCGGCAACTCTTTGACAACATTTGTGATTCCAAGCGTTGATCCATCTTTCGCAATAAGAACATCTCCGTTTTGCAGTATAATTTCTGGTGATTCATAGAATCTTTCTGATCTAATGTGATTCACATTTACAAAGTCGATAGCTTCCTTTTTGATGTTGGGAGTAGAAAGAAAAATAAAACCTTCATCAACATATTCTTCTGCCTTAAGACCTTTCCACCCCAGGCGTGCTTTGACACTTGCTTTAAATCCAAGTTTGACAATCTTCCAATGCTCCGGGATCTCCCCCAGCCACTCGATACCGGGATCCTTCATCTTTGCATCGGGATTCAGCCCCTTTGTAACGGCGTGGCTAATAAGAGCGGCGCGCTTTTCCTGCAGGAGTTCGATTTGCCGCTCTTTTTTGGCGATCAGCACATCAATGCGCTCCGTTTCACGGTCAAGAAAGGAAGCGATGGTGCGCTGTTCATCGAGGGGAGGAATCAATGTCGGAAGGTTGCCGACGAAATCCCAATTTGCGCGCGGCATTTTTGCACCGTAAGTTGATGAATCGACCATAGCAATAAAGTCTGGATTAAGTACGTAATTCAAAAGGAACTTTTGTTCGACCGCTTTGGGTCGGAGAACCAGGAACTCGCTACTGCATATGCCTTCGATGTCGGGCGCATGAGCTTTTGCCAAGTAGGGTCTCAATTTCCCGAAGAGAACATCGCTGCGGCTGTACAAGTTCGTTTGGCTCTCACTCATGGTATCTTTATTTGTGGAGATTCTTTTGCCCGTCCAGGATTCGATGTGTTCCATCCCCGTGTACGGGAGGTCAGATTCAGCACCGTCAATCTTCGTGTTGATTAGATCTGTACTGTGCTTGAGGCGACGAACTTCCCAATGCTCCGGTACCTCACCCAACCACCCGATGACGGAATCCTTGTATCTTGGATACCTATTCCACGTCATCCCGCCACCTCTACCAGCATATCGGCGATTTCCTTCTCGATCTTTCGAAGGTCGGCTTCTATCTCTTCCAGCGGTCTTGGTGGTGTGTACTTGTAGAAATAGCGATTGAAATTGATCTCGTAGCCGATCTTTGTCTTGTTATCGTCCACCCAAGCATCGGGTACATGTGGATGAACCTCACGGGTCATGTAATCGTTTATGTCTTCCTTAAGGGGTACGTTTTCGTAATCCCGCAGTTCCGGGTCCGGATCGGGATTACCCTTGGCGTCAGTGCAGATATCGGCTGTTTCATCTCTCTCGGATAAGGCCATCAGAATTGTCTTGAATAATGGTGCCGGAAGTACAATTTTTTCCTCTTTGAAAATCGCCTTCATCAGTGTGCTGAACTCATCACGGTTTTTGACGACACCAAGCGGTTCTAATTTCCTTAATGTCTCAAGGATGGCCTCCTGTTTCCGTTTACCTTCAGCGACTTCTGCCTCGGCCGTCTTGGTATCCTTGCGTTTCCTGCTGATTGCCAGATTCATGAATTGACTTGTCTCTTGAACTCTGGCAAGTCGCTCCTCCGTGACTGAAAAATTGAGCCTCAAAGGCCGTTCCACGGTGATACGGTGATAGCCGAAATCACTGTTGTCAAATATCCTTATATATTCATCCTCTTTAAATTCACCATAGAGTTGGGTAATTTTGGCAATATGATCGGGCTTTCCGTTATTGCCATTATTGGTGGCGCTGCCGTCACCTATTTCATGGCGTTTATTGCCGAGGCTCTTGCGCATCTTGACAAAAAAGCTGGTGGCATCAATAAGCTGAATTTTGCCACGCCGACACTTTTCTTTACGGTTGGTTACTATCCAGAGGTAGGTACTGATACCGGTGTTATAAAAGAGCTGATCAGGCAAGGCGACAATAGCGTCAAGCCAGTCGTTCTCAATGATCCACTGGCGGATGTTGCTCTCCCCAGACCCTGCTGCACCCGTGAAGAGAGGTGAACCGTTGAATACGATTGCCAGCCGTGTTCCGCCCTCTTTCGGGTTCTTCATCTTGCTGATCATGTGCTGCAGAAACAGAAGCGACCCGTCGTTAATGCGGGGCAGCCCTGCTCCAAAGCGTCCTCCGAATCCCTGTTCATCATGTTCCTTTCTGATAAATGCCTCTTCTGGTTTCCATTCCACGCCGAAGGGTGGATTTGCCAGCATGTAGTCAAAGGTCTTCCCGGCCATGTAGTCTTCCGTGAAGCTGTCGCCGCGCCTAATGTTTTCCATGCTCTGACCCTTGATCATCATATCGGACCCACAGATAGCATAGGACTGGTCGTTGTAATCCTGACCGAAGACTTCCAGCCGGGCGTCGGGGTTCATTTCACGCAGGTATTCCTCCGATACGGACAGCATACCCCCTGTTCCGCATGCCGGATCGTAGAGAGTTCTGACAATTCCTCGGGTGGTCAGTGTGTCATTATCGGGATTAAAGATCAGATTGACCATCAGACGAATAACTTCACGTGGTGTAAAGTGGTCTCCGGCCTCTTCGTTGCTTGCTTCATTGAAGCGCCTGATGAGTTCTTCGAATATGTACCCCATCTCTATATTGGGAACCTCATCCGGATGGAGGTCGATCTCGCAGAATTTCTTTATGAGAAGAAACAGACGATCTGCCTTGTCGAGCTTCGCGATATGGTCCTCAAAACCGAAGTGATCAATGATATCCCTCGCGTGATTGGAAAAACTTTTAATGTACTGGGTGAGATTGGCGGCAATGTTATCGGGATCTCCCTTGAGCTTCTCAAAAGTAAAACGACTCGTGTTGTGAAAAGATTGCCCGGCTACTTTGTTGAGAATCGGTTCAAGATTCTTAACCTTGCTACTCTCCAGGCTTCTCAGTCTGGCAAGGACGGCATCCTTAGTCGGTTCAAGCACGCAGTCCAACCGTCGAAGTACTGTCATTGGGAGCATGACATCTTTGTATTGATTCGGCCGATAGGGCCCGCGGAGCAGATCAGCCACTGACCATATAAAATTGGCCCTTCCATTGATTTTACTCATTCAGGTAGATTCCTTTTGTTTTGCAATATTAATGCTGAAGCTGAGTTGGCGTGACAATCGGGACTTCTTCTATGTCCGACTGTCTCCTCTGAAGTATTGCTACTAACTGCCTAAAAAACAAAAACCCTGCTTCTCTTTTCGAAAAACAGGGCTGTCATAATCAGACCATAATTCCTTTCATGCTGCGGGTTGTGAAAATCTGATAGAACGAAACAAGTGATTATCTCCATTATGATATCTTGTCAAGGGTATTGCGGTAATAAATTCATAAAAAGATTTTAAGGAGATTAGCCTAAGGCTATAGGCTTTTGATGAGAAAGAGAAAACATCATCAGTATATCCTGGAGTAGCATCTCACTCTCACTATGGAGGTGTGGATCGGACCGGCTGGTAAATACAAATCTATATTTCCAGATAGAACTCAGAGAAAAAGTTAACACGAAATGCAATAGTGCTTAGGCCTGGAAACGGGATGTCTCCTCAATGAATGGTATGCCGTTTTTGATGTAGAGAAACCTAAAAAGGCTGGACAGAAGCTGGACAAAACAAGTGGAATAAGAAAAAGGGTTACAGGCCGATGCTCTGTAACCCTTGCTATTACTGGTACCCCCGGTGCGATTCGAACGCACGGCACACGGATTAGGAATCCGTTGCTCTATCCTGCTGAGCTACGGGGGCAAATGTTTCCGAAGATGGGATTCCTACCATTATTTAAAAAGAGAGTCAACGATATTGCAATTATATTTCTCTGTGTAGCTGTGTGTTTGGCAGCGAAAAATTTACTCCATGGGTGGAACCATGTAAGCCTATTCGGAACCGGTATATCAGTGTAATGTGAAGGTTCCAACTACCTTTGAAATAAATTCTAAATCTTCGTGCGTGTCGATTTCGCCCCAGTTCAAATCGTGGTTTGACACCATGTAGAGCTTGTCTTGATAAGCGGCGGTTTCGTTCGATACTTTTACGAAAACTTCTTCGTATGAATAGTAGGTATTGATCTTTTTATATTTTTGAAACCATTCATCTATAACCGATTGTGCAAATGTGCGTGAAATCTTTGAAATGCCTATGAACGATTCTTTGTCCATGGTGTTGATGCCTATCGATTTCCCTATATCTCTGACAAGGTGAGAAATATTCGGATCAACAGAGATTAGGACATCATCTCCCATATTGAAGGGTTTGCCGGCGAAAATAACATTGGGATGGTCTGAATTCATCAGAGCTTCGATGATTTTATAGTCATATAGGATATCGGACTCCAAGAGCAGAAAATTCTTTTCCAGTAAACCACACACGCTGGCCAAAGATTCCATCGTTCCGCTCGTCAGGTATTCTCTGTTTTGTATATATTGGATCTCAAGATCTCCATAGATATGGCTGCACCTGTTGATAATTTTGTCTCTCTCGTGTCCAACTACTATGAGTATGTTTTTAATTCCCATACGGGATATTTTTTCAATGGATAGCTCTAATAGGCTTTTATTGCCCCTGAGTTCGATCAGATACTTGGGGAAGTTTTCGGTAGTTGGTCGTAGTCGTAATCCCTGTCCGGCCGCTAATATTATTGCCTGCGTGATAGTCTTATTCATCTTACTCCATCGCCATCTTCTTCAAAAAAAGCAGTATGGTAAAGAAGAGGTATGCCAAGAAGATTATAAAAAGGTGTGCCAGATATACCGGAAAAAAGAATGCCGCAAGAGGCCAGACTACGATATATTTTTCGGCTGGCGTGTATGTGATCATGCGAATCTTTTGTGTTTGAAATGTACGGACCGTTTCCATACTCTCCCTGTACATGAGCAAGAAGAGACTTTTGACTACAAGATACGTGCCGAAACCTATTGCAACGGCTTCCGCATTTCCGATTGTTTTAAAAAGGTTTGGGTAATAGTGGATGAAGAGGAATATCTCCACAAGAAAATCTTTAAGGTAATCTGTATACATGTCGAAAAATTTCCCTTTGGAAGATGCGAGACCTAAGGTTCTTGCCCAGATTCCATCTGCATTATCCAAGGTGTAAGATAGGGGGAGAAGGATCGCGAATCCTATCGGATAGCCCGTAAAAAGAAAAACAATCCCAAGCATCACCGATGCGAGCGAGAGGGTTGTAATCAGATTAGGGGTCAACGGGAACCTTTGTGCCCTGTAGCATCCATAGGAGGCGATGCGGCAGCTTAAGTGGCACAAATAACTCAGTGGCACGCTGTTTTCGGCAAAACTCTTGAGAGGAATATTCTTTTTGTCTGTCATTGTGAGTACATGAGATTCACGGGTCAAAGGGGAAAATCGTTCGTTCCTCAAGCGAGTCTATTCTACAGCATGGACAATCCTCTGGTATGTTTTTTCCAAAGGAAAAAGATATAAGGTGGGCGTACCTGTATGTCAACGAAAAACCGGTCACGGCATGGTGGCAAATTGGGGTGATTAAACGATGAATGTGTCCTCAGCAATGACACTCTATGATCCTTTCTTCACAAAAATCGAAGAGTTTTATCTGATCAGGCGTTATACCATCGAGGGCGGCACGGGGGAGGAGTCCTATGAGTTCGGATTCGAGGATGTCAACACCATGCTCGGCAGCCTTTTTGCTGACGGCATCGAAAACCGTGCCTATGGAGGTTTTCTCGTAATCGGTCAGATTCATCGATACCTGGGCGATATCTCTGCTCTCGAGAAGCACCCCTATGGCCTGCACGTGTTCCAATCCGCCGCTTGAGTGCCGTATCGACTTGGCTATCTCCCGGGCGAGTTTGATGTTGTTTGAATCGAGGTTTATGTTGAACGCGATGAGGGGTTTTCTCGCGCCCACGGCGGTCGCACCCAGACGGGGGTTGACCCGGGCGGGACCTGCATCGGGTCTCCACGCATGAGTATCTATTTTATCTCCGAGAGCCTCGTACTGTCCCCTGCGGATGTCTGCCAGTCTCTTCCTCTCCCGGCTGAGCGCCGCTTCTCCGTAGAAGTAGACGGGAACGTCATGGCTCCGGGCAAAAGCATATCCGAACCGGTGCGCTGTTTCGACTGCATCTGCCATCTGTGCGCCCTCCAGAGGAACAAAGGGGACAACGTCTATGGCGCCGATACGAGGATGGCATCCGCGATGTCCTCTCATATCTATCAGTTGGGCTGCGATGTCACAGGCCGCCCTCGCTCCGTTCAGTACGGTCTCAGGTGAACCGATGAAGGTCAGCACACTCCGGTTGTGGTCACTGTCCATACTGAAATTCAGTACCTTGACGCCTTTAATCTGAGCTGCTGCGTCTGCAATTGCCTCAATGGTGCCGGGATTTCTTCCTTCACTGAAATTGGGAATACATTCGATGAGTTTCATACTTATGCCTGGTATATCCTTTGTGACGGTAGTTCGATACAGGTTAGAAATCCGCCATACACCGCGCCCGTATCGATCCCGATCCTGCCGGGACAAAAGAGGGGGTTGGTGTGTGACATGGGTGTGTGGCCGAAGATGACGGTTTTACCGAAATCATGGGAAGACAGGATAAATTCGTAGCGCAGCCACAACAGGTCCTGGGGGTCCTGTTCATCCAGCGGAACGGTATCCCTGAGCCCCGCGTGGACGAAGATATAATCGGCCGTTTCGTACCAAAGGAGCAGTGAACGGAAAAAGCTCATGTGACTTTCCGGCACGTTGATCTTCCTGCCTTCAGGAGTTCTGCGGTATCCGTACGATTCGATCGTGGCGTCCCCGCCGTTGGCCAGATACAGGCTCTCGTTTTTGTTGAGGCAGACATAATCGAGAAACATCTGTTCGTGATTTCCCCTGAGGCATACGACCCTGTCTATCTTTCTTCTGAGATCGAGCACGAAGTCCACGACGCCGGGGGAATCGGGACCCCTGTCTATGTAATCACCGATAAATACGAGCGTGTCTTCCTCGCTGTCTATTTCGATCTGCGGAATCAGATGTTCCAATTTGGAGAGACACCCGTGGATGTCACCTATGGCGAATATCTTTTCCATATCAACCCCGCTATTCAAAGAGGGCATCAACAAACTCTTCACTCTTGAAGCGCCGCAGGTCGTCCAACCCTTCGCCAACGCCGATATATCGGATCGGTATTTCCAGTTCCTGGGCTATTCGTATGATGATTCCCCCCTTTGCCGTGCCGTCGAGTTTCGTGATGACTATTCCGGTGACACCGATCGCCTCGTGAAACATTTTCGCCTGCAGGACGGCATTCTGTCCGGTCGTGGCGTCGAGGACGAGAAGGGTTTCATGCGGAGCGCCTTCCAACTCTCTGCCCATGATGCGTTTGATCTTCTTGAGTTCATCCATGAGATTGGTCTTTGTGTGGAGCCTGCCCGCCGTATCTATGAGCATGACGGCCTCTTTCGATTTTGTCGCGTGGATTGCGTCATAAACGACCGCGGAAGGATCGGCACCCATCTTTTGCTTGATGATCGGCGCACCGACCCGTTCTGCCCATATTTCGAGCTGTTCCACAGCCGCCGCTCTGAAGGTGTCCGCCGCGACCAGCATCAGAGGGATCTTGTTCCTCTTGAACCGGGATGCCATCTTCCCTATCGTGGTGGTTTTGCCCGTTCCGTTCACGCCGACCACCATGATTGTAAAGGTCTCTCCCACGGGGATCTTCAATGGCGATTCGCACTTTTTGAGGATCTCTATCATGCTCTCTTTTATAAGCGCCTTGAGCGCATCGGCATGGGCAAGTTCCTTTCTCTTTGCCCTGTATTTCATCGCTTCAATCAGATCGAAGGTGAAGGCGGGTCCCAGGTCTGCCCCGATCAGGATTTCTTCAATGTCTTCAAAGATGTCTTCCGAGATAACCTTTTCCCCGGAAATCATTTCGTCCAGGTTCTTGATGAACCCCCTTCGTGTCTTCGACAGACCCTGCTGAAGTCTTGAGAAGAAACTTCTATCGTCGTTGTTTTTCATCGTTGTGTTTCCGTTTAAATCTTTTTGTTTCGGGTTTTCCGAAAAAGGTCCTCGATGTGATTCCACCTGCGGGGCCGACTTTCAGGACCCCCTCTTTCCGCTGAATAGGATGCCCGTTGCATACCGAGATATCCCTCCCGGGACAGAGGCCCACTATAAACGACTTTGCCGGTGATAGCAAGCGGGTGATGTCCGGAAAAAATCTGTGGAGGGGATAGTGTGATCACGCAGGACGTCAGTTCATGCTGACGGAGACGGTGGTTGAAATCCCGTTTTTCTGCATGGTTACGCCGATAAGGTTGTCGGCGGCCTCCATGGATCGTTTGTTGTGGGTTATGAATACGATTTGGGAATTTGCCGAAATGTCTCGTACCAGTTCCCTGAAGAGGGAGGTGTTCGCTTCATCGAGGGGAGCATCTGCCTCGTCGAGTACCAGGAAGGGTGACGGGCGGTGCAGGAGGATGGCGAATATGAGAGCCACGGCGGAGAGGGCCTTTTCACCTCCGGACAGGAGAGAGAGGTTCTGTCTCTTCTTCCCCGGTATCTGGATATCGATCTCCACGCCGGTCTCCAGCATGTCTGATTCATCGGTCAGACGCAGGTTTCCTTTCCCTCCCGGGAACAGCCTGGGAAAAACCTGTTTGAAATGGTCGTTCACGGCCTCGTAGGTTTCCGAGAATCTCTTTCTTGATATCTGGTTGATTCTCGTTATGGTCTTCTGGAGGGTATCGAGCGACGAATTCAGATCTTTCATCTGGGATGCCAGAAAATCGTGACGTTCCTTGAGCTCATCGTGTTCGCTGAGAGCCAGAAGGTTCACCTCTCCGAACTCTTCCAGTACCCTTTTCAATGTATCGAGTTTTTTTCTCAGTGCATCCGCTTCCGATTTCTCCACTGGTTGAAATTCCGGCAGCAGGTCGTTCAGGTCGACGCCCAGTTTTTCATATGCGCCTTCTTTGAGGGTTTCGGCCTGGATAACCGCTTCACGTGTTTCCATTTCCATCTCGTTCATCTGCCGTGAAAAACCTTCGGACGTCTTCCTGGCTTTCTGGATCTCCTGCTCTTTCTGCTTGTGGATACTGTTCTCCGTCCCGTGTTCGTCTCTTTTTCTGGCGAGCTCTTCTTCGGCATCGGTGTGGCGTTGGTAGAGGATCTTCAGGGCTTCACCTTCGTCTTCTATGCTCTTCAGGGCTTCTGCCGTTTTTGCCTCGCAGTCGTCCACATCGCCGGTTATGGATCCTATACGGGCATCTGTTTCTCCAATAATACCCTCCAGTCTTGTAAGGGTATCAATACTCGATTTGGCCTTTTCCTCCATGGATGTCAGGAGGATCTTCTGTTCGGTCAGCCGTGTCTCGCTCTCTTCCAGTTCGCTTCTGGCCTCCCTCCATTTGTCCTGTATGGACTGAATACGACTGTCGCCGGCATCCACGTCACTCTTGAGGGCGGCGATTGTATCCTTGACGTCGGCGATCTTTTCCACCGTCGACGTTTCCTCGGACTCAAGATTCTCCCTGTTGAAATCGAGCACATTAATACGCTGTTCGATCCAGCGGATTTCGCCTTCCAGCCGTTCCACATCTTTTCTCCGGCCGTTGATTTCCAGTTCCAGTCCGTGTATATCCGATCGCAACTGTGCCCCATCGCTCTCCATATGTGATATAAGGGCGCTCAGGGTATCCCGTTCTTCCTTCTTGCCCTCAAAGAGATGCTTCAACACTTGAATCTGTTCTTCCAACTCCTCGATCTCTCTCCGGTTGCCCAGCGAAGAGCTTCCGCCGTTTTTGCTTCCACCGGTCAGTGCTCCGTCCGGCCGTATGATGTCACCGTTCGGCGTGACATACGTTTCCGCGAAGCCGTTATTGTTCCACAGTTGCGTAGCAGTGCCCAGATCGGGGACTAGCAGAATGTTTTCCAGGAGGCGTTGGACAATACAGCCGAATTCATCGTCTGTGGCGTGGACAAGATCACCCAATCTGAAGGTCCCTTCGGGACAGTTCTGTCGGGAGGGGGATGGTTTCTTGCTTGTAGCAAGCGGCACGAAACTTCCTCTGCCGGAGGAACGATTTTTCAGGTAGTCGATAGCCTTCATGCCGTCTCCCTGATCCCCGACTATGATATATTGGAGTTTATCATCCAGGACGGCTTCGACGGCAGCCTCATACTCCTTCGGAACGTTGATGTGATCCGCCACCAGTCCGTGAATGGTTCCTTCCAGCACGCGGTCGCGAGCAGCCTCCAGGACATGCCTGGTGCCTTCGTCGCACCATTCATGCCGTTCCCGAAGCTGTTTCAGGGAGGTGAGGCGTGAGTTCTTTGCCCCCGCTTCTTCCCTGATTGCAGCAATACCCTCGTCTGCAGCCTTCAGATTTTTTCGGGCTGTGGTGAGTTCTTCTTCCACGGTCTTTTCTTTTTGCCTGAGAAGCTCAATCCGTTCCTGATCCGATGCCAATGCCGATTCTACAGCGGAGAGGTGGTCTTGTAAGGCGGTGAGCTTTGTGTGGTTCTCATCTATTTCAGCGCATTCCCTCTCTGCCTTTCTCTTCAGATCTTCGAGGTTCTTTGTGAGGGACATGAGGAGGTTGCCCAGCCTGGCGTTCTCCGTTATTGTGTCGATATGTTTTGATTTCGCCCTTTCCAGCTCTTCGCTCAGCTCCAACTCCGCCGCCTTCAGGATGTCGGTGGTTTCCCTGTCACCGGCGATGGAATCCCGCAGGCTCTCGATTGCTTCATCCGATTCGTCTGTCTGTCTTTTCAGGAAGGCTATCTCCTGTTGGGTTTCTCCTCTCCGCTCTCGGAGCGATTCAATTTCCTCGATGTTCTTTTCTTTTTTGTCCTTCAGTTGAGAGATGGTTTTTTTGGCAAATTCTATCTTCTGTTCCCGTATATTGATCTCGTTCTTTACGCCGTAGTATCTGTCCTGGAGCGTTCCGATTACCTCTTCGCTCTCGACGAGCCGTGTCCGGAGGTCCTCAATGGCGGATTCCAGCGTCTGCAGTTCCGTCTGGGATTCGAGCAGCTTTTCTTGCAGAGGAATACGCAGATGCTCAAGTTCCCGTATCTTTACGGACATTTCCGAATATGTCTGCAGAGAGAGGGCCAGTTGACAATCCTTGATGTCTTTCTTAAGCGATCGGTATTTCTCGGCTTTCTTTGCCTGTCTTGAGGTGGCATTCAACTGGGACCGCACCTCTCTCAGAATGTCATTGAGGCGGATTATATTCTGCTTGGTCGCCTCCATCTTGCGGGAAGCGGAGTCCCTCCTCGTTTTGTATTTCATGATCCCCGCCGCTTCCTCGATGAACTGTCGCCTCTCTTCCGGCTTTGCTTCAACGAGACTCGCAATTTTTTCCTGCTCTACGATGGAGTAGGTCCTCGCGCCCACGCCCACATCCATGAAGAATTCCTTTACGTCGAGGAGGCGGCAGGGTACCTTATTGATGTAGTATTCGCTTTCACCTTCGCGGAAGATCTTTCGTGAAACCGTAATCTCTCTGTAGCTGGCATATTTTTCGGGAACTTTGTGTCCGTTGCTTTCGAGGGTTATGGAGACCTCCGCCATGCCCACCGCGGGGGCATCGTCGCTTCCGTTGAAGATGACATCCTCCATCTTCTTTCCGCGGAGCATAGTGATGCGCTGTTCCCCCATGACCCACCGTATGGCATCCACGATATTACTTTTTCCGCAACCATTTGGCCCCACGATGGCGTTAATGTCGCGGGAAAGGTCGATGGGAGTCTTATCCCTGAAGGATTTGAATCCGAGTATTTCCAGTTTCTTCAGTTTCATGCGGCAAAGCCCCTGCCGGTAAGGTAGCTATCGGGAAGGATTTATTCCCCAAAGCCCGCTTTGTCATTCAAAAAATCCCTATACTATCCAAAAATCTATCAGAGTCGCATCCCTTTGTAAAGGAAAAACACTATAGGGTGTATTGTTGAATATTTGAACACAATATGTTGTGTTTTGATAGAATGAATTCATCTTTTTGATCTATTCTGCAGAAATGTATATTTTCCACTCTTGACACGGATCAGAAAGTGATATAGAAAACGAATGCGGGTTGGGGGGTCATTTTCTCTCCAACCCGCTTAATATTTTATGGAAGGAAGAAATATACAATCATGTCAAGTTTTAGAAGAATTACCATGGGGGAGCTTTTGAGAGAAACGGCGTCGAAATTTCCAGATAATGAAGCGCTTGTCTCTCCCGAATTTGGTGTGAGGGAAACTTACAGCGAATTTTTGGATTCCTGTACGAAAATAGCCAAAGGGTTTATGGCACTGGGTGTGGAGAGGGGAGATCGCGTATCGGTATGGTCTACGAATGTTCCGCAGTGGATACAGCTGCAGTTCGCTCTGGGTATGATCGGGGCCGTCTTGGTTACGGTCAATACCAATTGTGAGGCGCACGAGCTTGAGTACATATTGAATCAGTCAGATTCAACAACACTCATTCACATTGAGGCTTACAGGAAGAAGAATTATTCGGAGATCGTTAGGGAAGTTGTTCCGGAAGTCAAGACTTCCAGCCTGGGAAATATCCGATCGGAAAAACTTCCTTTCCTTCGAAATGTTGTGCATATGGGAGAGGAAGAAACGGAACCCGGGACCTTCAAGTTAAAGGATATTGTTAAATTGGGAGAGACCGTATCGGATGAAGAGCTGAGGAATCGTGAACAGTCTCTTGATGCGGACGATGTGGTGAATATGCAATACACCTCCGGAACCACCGGATTTCCCAAAGGCGTTATGCTCACTCACTATAATATCATCAACAATGCCCGTATGGTGGGAGATACCCAGAAGTTGACAGAGGCCGATCGTGTATTGATTCAGGTTCCTCTCTTCCACTGTTTAGGGTGTGTCTGCTGCTCGCTCAATTCCGTGGTTCACGGTTCAACGATGGTCGTGCTGGAGAGCTTCAATCCTCTCAAGGCGCTGCAGATGATAGAAGGGGAGAAATGTACGTCCGTCACCGGAGTTCCCACGATGTTCATAGCCACTCTGAACCATCAGGACTTCAATAAGTTTGATCTGTCTTCGATGCGGACAGGGATCATGGCGGGTGCCCCGTGTCCGGAGGATGCGATGAGGGACGTTATGACGAAGATGCACTGTCCCGAGGTCACCATCGCATACGGAATGACAGAAGCCGCTCCCGTTATAACCATGACGTCGACGGATGATCCGCTGGAAGCGCGAGTATCAACGGTTGGAAGACTCCTTGACGGAATTGAGGGAAAGGTGATTGATTCGGAGACAGGGAAGGATGCTCTTCCCGGTAAAGAGGGAGAACTTGTATCGCGAGGTTCCTGTGTGATGAAGGGATATTACAAGATGGACGAGGCGACCGAGGGGGCCATTGATAGCGATGGCTGGCTGCACTCGGGCGACCTGGCAACGGTCGACGAAGACGGTTATTTCAAGATTACCGGACGGATAAAAGACCTCATCATCAGAGGTGGAGAGAATATATCGCCCCGCGAGATCGAAGATTTTCTCCGCAAGAACTCAAAGGTTAAGGATGTGTATGTGGTCGGTGTTCCCGATGATACGTATGGTGAGCAGATTCTCGCATCCATATCGCTGAAGGATAACGAATCGGCAACCGCTGAGGAATTCGAGTCATTTTGCACCGATAAGATCGCCCGGTTTAAGATTCCGAAGTACTGGGAATTCAACGCACCCCTTCCTCTTACGGCAAGCGGAAAGGTCCAGAAGTTCAAGCTGGCCAAAGAGTTTATGGAGAGAAATGCGAAATAGCGCCACGCATACTGATTTACCTGTCTGTTAGCATTTCACAAGATATAGGGGGAGCATCCATGATGTAACCCGCCACCTCTGCGGGCGGGGTTACTCGCATGAGTGCTCCCCTTTTGTGTCGGTGCCAACCAGCGTAATGCCACCATATCACGGTTTCCGATCAGGCATGACAGTTTCTGTTTCTCTTCCCCTTCTTCTTGATGGTCTTTATAGAGTGGTTGGAATCACATGTGCGGTTTGAGACACATTCTCAATGGTTATTTTCTTGACACCAATCTAAAGAACAATATACAACCGATTGCAATCTTTACAATCTTGGCTTTCGAACGGTCCGTATTTCTATATAAAAAGGGGGGTACATGACGGAAGCTCTTGATTTTGATAGAATATTCAACCCCAAAAGCGTCGTTATTGTGGGGGTTTCATCCAAGCCGGGGTTTGGTTTCGGAAGGGGGATGTTCAATGCACTCGTGTCGATAGGGTTCGATGGGAACATATATCCTGTGAGTCCTAAAGGTGGGGAGATAGACGGTCTCAAGATATATGAAACTGTGGAAGAGGTTCCGGGGAAAATAGATTTCGCCGTAATCTCGATCGCCGCAGAGCATGTGCCAGAGGCTCTGGAGGCGTGCAGAAAGAAGGGCGCAGCGGGAGCGGAGATTCTCTCCGCAGGTTTCAGTGAGACGGAGACACCGGAAGGGGTTGCCCTGGAAGAAAAGGTACGGCGAATCGCCCGAAAGGGCATCAGGGTTGTGGGACCAAACTGCTTCGGGATCTATTGTCCTGAAAGCGGACTGACACTCGTTCCGGGGCCTGATCTTTCCAGAGAGAGCGGGCCGGTTGCCTTTCTGTCGCAGAGCGGTGGCATGTCCATAGATTTTGCCCACATCGGTAAGTGGATGGGGGTGAGATTCAGCAAAGTCGTAAGTTTCGGAAACGGGGCCGACCTGAGAGAGGTCGAACTTCTGCACTATCTGATCGACGATCCCCATACCGGCGTGATAACCATGTATGTCGAAGGGGTTGAAGATGGACGGGATTTCTTTTCCTCCCTTCGGAGCGCTGCCGCACGTAAACCGGTGATCGTGTATAAAGGGGGTCTGTCGGACTCGGGAGGCAGGGCGGTCGCGAGCCACACCGCATCCATGGGAGGTAGTGGCGTGATTTGGAGGTCGGCGCTTCATCAGTGCAATGCGGTTCAGGTGGAAGGAATCATGGAAATGGCGCAAACCAGTCTGGCCTTTTCCCTCCTTCCCCATAGGACATACAAAGGGATCTCCGTTATGGGAGGCGGAGGGGCTCTGGGTGTGAATGCATGTGATGTTGCCGAGTCTCTTGGCCTGGAAATTCCTTTGCTAAAAGAGGACATACAGGCCAGCATTACCTCCATACTGCCAAGGCCGGGTTCCAGCGCGGCAAATCCCATAGATGTGGCGAATCCCTTCGTTTCCGCACAGATATTGAAAGAAGCACTGCTGCTGGCGGCTAGTGATGAGAAGATCGATCTCCAGGTAATGATACCGTTGCTGTACCATTACAAGTCCCTCGCCGGAGGAATCGGAGCGGTATCGATCAGAGATGTGGCGCCTCACCATGAACTGGCACGGGGGGTAGAGGAGGTCGTGGATACCACCGGGAAGCCGGTCGTTGTGGTTTTGCCGAACCCAAAACAGGAGATCGAATCCATGGATATAGAGGAAGTTATGCGCGAGGCAAGGAAGGCGTTTCTGGATAGAGGCGTCCCTGTCTTTGACGATATTTCGGATGCCCTGAAAGCGGTAAACCGTGTCTCGGATTATTGTCGAAGGAAAAACGAAACTTCGTTGAGGAAGGCGGAACCGTAACATGGAAGACGAGAAATGGGAAGTCGTTCATGTCTCGTCGGGAATGATCGACGCGAATATAGTGGCGGGAAGGCTCGAGACGGAAGGTATTCCCGTGAAATTCGGATACGAGGCGGTGGGTGTCATCTATGCCCTTACACTCGACGGTCTCGGCGCGGTACGAATACTGGTGCCTTCAGGGTATGTGGAACGGGCGCGTGAGGTACTCGCGGAATCCTATGAAGAGTTGCTTGAAGAGTCCTTTGACGACGTGGCAGACTCTTAGAGATCATCCAGGTAACTTTCATAGATACCGTCAAGCCGGGTTTTACAGGCGGGGCATCTCGATTCTATCAGGTCCATATGCTTTATATAAAATCCGTATCGTTTTATCAGTACCCTCCCGCACTGTGAGCAATAGGTATTTTCTCCCTCGTCGCCCGGCACATTCCCGGAGTATACGTATTTGAGACCGGCCTCTTTTCCTATCTCGGACGCCATGTGTATCGTCTCAAGAGGAGTCGGGGGAAGGTTTCCCAACCGGTATTGCGGGTAAAACCTGCTGATATGCCAGGGTGTCTCAGCACCAAGCGAATGAATGTACCGTGCGATATCACGCAACTCCTCCCTGCTGTCATTCAGGGTCGGTATGATGAGGGTGGTAACCTCCACCCAGATGCCAAGGTCCTTCATCTTTTTCAGGCTGTCCAGAACCGGCTGGAGCCGTCCGCCGCATTGCCTCTCATAGAATCCATTGCGAAAGGACTTGAGATCGACATTCGCCGCATCGAGGACGGGGGCAATTTCCTGGAGCGCCTCCCCGGTCATAAAGCCATTGGTAACAAAGATATTCTTGACGCCTTTTTCATTCGCCATCCTTCCCGTATCCAGTGCATATTCAAGGAAGATTGTCGGTTCGGTATAGGTATATGCAATGGTTTTTGATCGTGTTCTCATCACCCGTGCTATAATTTCCTCAGGCATGGAACTGCGTCCTCGAATCTTTCCGTCGTTTCGCGGTATTTGTGAGATGTCGTGATTTTGGCAGAATTCGCACCGGAAATTACACCCCACCGTGGCTATGGAGTAGGACTTGGAGCCCGGATATACATGGAACAGGGGTTTCTTTTCGATCGGATCTATACTTTCAGCGATCGATATGCCGTGTACCAGTGTGTAGAGTGTCCCACTCCGATTTTCACGAACCCCGCAGATACCGGTTTTCGATGGAGCGATTTTGCATCTGTGCGCGCAGAGATTACATTGGACGTAATCGTTGTCGAGTTTTTCATAGAGGAGTGCCTCTTTCATTTGCCTATCCTCCTGCTGGCGACACCGGGCTCGGGGTATCTACCTTTCGCCTTTGCCTTCGATGAATTTCCAAGGTGATCCTGAACGGTTATGCGGTTATAAGTAACCGGGAAAGCGAGCCCGATAAATGAACCGAAGGGATTTTTCATGACAGGAATCCGTTCTTCGATGGCGGATACCGCCGGATGCCACTTTGACGAAAGAAAAATAACACTGCCCCATCGTATGGTCGTATCGGGAAGCGTCAGCCTGATCAGACGAATCAATTCGGGAATACTTGAGGGGTGAGCATCCCGATAGGGCATAGTTTTCATCTTCCCATGGGCCGATGTCGGAGAATACCTGTTTCTTGTTCCCAGGAATATTCTGCCGCGGCATACCCTGATGGCTTCGTTTATGGCGTTTTGGAGATTACACGCCGAATCGGGGAAGATCAGGGTGACGATATCAAATTCATTGTCGGAGAAGGGGAGATCTTCATAATCACCGGGACAGAGTTCCGCTCTCTCTCCCAATTTTCTTCTTGCCAGATCCAGCATGTGTTGTGATGGATCGACACCTGTTACGTCGCATCCTTTCCCCCTGAAGAAACGGGAGTAGGTCCCCGATCCGCACCCTATGTCGAGCAGCCGCTCACCCTCCACGGGTTTCAGGAGGCGCATGATCAGTTCCTTCCGACGTCTGTCCGTGTAATAGTGTAATGGAGATTGTAGCCCAGTCGACATAAGATGACTCCACATTCCCACTAAACCGCATTGCGTTGGCCGGTTACTCCCCTTACCCGCCAATTGAAGACATATTTGCCACGCACTTCCTTCTTTTAGTCCGTTGACAGTTTATCATGTGGCCCCGTGGTTTTCTATTGATAAGATCCTCTATCAGGGCTTCCAGTTCGGCATTACTGCATCCGGATCGAAGGGGTGTCTTAAGATCAACCGTCGGTTCATCCGAGAGGAGACATGCCCGAAGGTGTCCGTCGGCTGTCAAACGGAGCCTGTTGCAGGAACTGCAGAATTCATGGCTCATGGCGCTGATGAAACCGATCTTCCCCGGGGCGTCCTTTATGGTATACAGAGATGCGGGACCCTCTGTCGTAGCGTATATCTTCTCTACCGGCTCCAGATGGTAGACGCTGTTGATGCCTCTCATAATCTCTGTATTTGAGATATATCCCAAATGGTTCTCAAGTGTCGAGTTGCCTATCGGCATGAATTCAATGAATCGTATTTGGTAGGATTTGTCGAGGGTGAGTTTTGCGAAATCGATTATTTCGTCGTCGTTGAATCCTCGTATGGCAACCACGTTGATCTTGACGGGGGCAAATCCCGTGTCATAAGCCTTGCGTACCCCACGGATCACTTTGTTGATATCTCCCCCTCTGGTTATCTCTCTATATTTGTCGGTAGAGAGGGTATCGAGGCTTACATTGATCCTCTTGATGCCGGCGTCAAATATCTCTTCGGCACAGTTTTCCAAGAGTATCCCGTTTGTGGTCAGACTGATGTCCCGCAGTCCTTCGACTCTCTTGAGGGAAGAAAGAAAATCTATGACTCCTCTTCGTACGAGCGGCTCACCACCGGTCACGCGGATCTTGACAATCCCCGCCTTGGCAGCCGCCTCTGCAATCCTCAATATCTCTTCATATCTGAGAATATCTTCGTGACCGATAAAAGATACGCCCTCCTTGGGCATACAATATACGCACCGCAGATTACACCTGTCGGTGATCGATATTCTCAGATAATTGATCTCTCTATTATATTTGTCTATCATATCCCAAATCCAAATATCATATACTATATACAATTCCTCAAAAAGTCAAAGGGGGACGTCTGAAGGTATGCCGGATATACGGGCACTTCCTCATCCTGATAGGTTTTTACAGGCCCGATTGGACCCTGTACCGTATCGTGATTTCGTTGTCTTTCGGGACTTGTACGTCAAATCGTACGGTGGATGCATTAATCTTCGTAAAGGGGTGGGAACTGCTTACCATCTCCCAATTTGACGACATGGGTTCCAGTACGCCTACCGGCATATCCTCTTTTCTGTGGTTTTTCAGGACAATTTCCCATTCGGATTCGTTCAGTCGGGATGTTATCTGTCTGAAATCCATCTGCCTTTTTTCCGCCGTTATATCGAACGCCACCCCTGCCGTAAGTCTGACCTGTTCATCTTTCGGAATATGCTGGATACGGTCCTCGCCTATAAACTGCTGTCCACCGTGGCTGTCTGACTTGTACATTCGTACGGTGCCTTCAGGAAGAGGCATGCCCAATCCATTCTCTGAAGAGTTCATGAATATGATATATACATTCACCGGCAATTTTTTCGCTTCTTCCGTGGTGCTTTGCGGACGACGGTCTATGGTACCATGGACCAGGAATTCTTTTCGCAGTTTAACGTCCGTTGCTTCAAGAAGACTGATCTGTTTTGTCTGTTTGTCTTTTATGGTTGTCCTGCGCTGCAGATCGTATATGTGATATTCGAAGAAGCCTTCTTCTTTAAATTGGGGGATTGCCGATTTTGTCATACGCTCCATTTGATATGCCCCATCAAGGGTCTTTTGCTCTGCCCGGTGAACCTCTCCGGCTATCAGTTTCAGGGAAGTATTCCTGTAAGTCGCACCGCTTTTGTTATCTATGGTAACCCACCCGGACAGATCTGATGACGTATCATCACGGCCGAGTGTCATTATGTAGTCCGCTTCCCATGTAATGCCACCAGTCAGATACGAGACCTCCAGGCGGTGGGATTGTGTTGCTCTGTTTTCACAAAGCCAGGTGAGGGTCGGTTTCGCGATGAGATTCTCCGGTATCTCCGGGAGCACCTTTATGCCCGGATAGCCGAGATATATTTCACCGTTGATACGGTATACCTGCCCCTGATTGTTGCTGAGCAGAGTTGCTTCAACGGTCTCTTTCCTGTCCTGAAACTTGTTTTCGTCTATGAGCTTGATCTGTTTGCCTACATACTTGTCGAGGAGCCTTTTCTCATTTATCAGATCATACTCGTAGTTCTGCTCCAGCACGCTGAATGAGTCCGGGGCATCAAGCGATTTGACATGAACGGTAACGGGCATGATCTGTGATGCCACATCTGTGAATCTCAGTTCGACCTCGCCCTGGGGGATTGGTACCCTTCGTGTGTCCTTAATGAGTCCCAGATTGTTGTTATAGACAGTCACTTCCAGGTTTGTCTGGTCATCCGCCGTTGTTTTAGTCGTAATTCCCCATGCCTCTGTACCGATCAACAGAAACAGGATGCTCAGCCAGATGATTGTGTCTTTGGTCTTCATATGATTCATTTTCCTCCTTTGCAGAGACAAAGCTCTATGGTGGTACATTGACATATACGTAAGAGAATCTTCGATCTCTTTGGCTGTATTCTATCATATTTTTATATGGCTGTGGGAGTTCTTTTGGATGGATATCGTCGCTGAGAGAAGTAACGTGCCGTAGAACCGAAAGCACATCCGTATAAAGAGGTATCCTAACTTATTGGAGAAGCCGGCTGCATTGCCCGAATAGAGGATGACAAATGTGCGTGCACCGCCATATGGGTGCGGTCGAGATATCATGGTGATAGCTCCGGAGTGATTCACGATAAATGCACCGGATGCGGCCCGTGCGCAAGTTCATGTCACATTGATGCCATATTACTGATAGAAAGCTCGATAGGCAGGAGGTTCCTTCAAACGCAAAGGAGTTAAGAATGAAGGGACTTACAGGGCAGTGGAAATTGAAAATATTTCTTGAGGTTATGAGTCGCTGAGCAACGATTTTTAATTCTAAACGGATATCTGATTCATGACGATAACAGGCTGAATTGTTACCATAGCATTGTCGATTCTACCTGTTGCTATAAAATATGTCCGCTTTCACTGACCTTTCATTGTTTCCAGTGGTTGACACCAGTTCGAGTTCTCCCAATAAAAAAGGGCAGCGTTTTAAGGCACTGCCCTTTTAAGATATCAGTATCAATTAGAAACGTTATCTCTCCATTCTTCTCCTGATTCCCGCTATGCCGACCAGGCCGATGCCGAGCAGGATGAGGGTGAAAGGCTCGGGGATACTGGTGGGGCCGTAAAGGGCTACATGAGAGATGGAACCGTTGCCGGCTGAAGTGGTTGTCGGTGCCCAGAAGTCTTCCAGATAGATGGTTTCGGTACCATTCCAGGAGCTCAAATCGAAGATGTACCATATGGGATCATGATTGCCATCTTTGACCAGAAGATACAGCGGATCACCCGTAATAGAAGGCCCCGACATATATGTTATGGTCGCATCCTCAGGATCAGTCGGCGTATTGAAGAATTCGGTGCTGTATGATGAGGCAAACGGTCCTGATTCGCCACCATCTACGTCCTGCTTGTACAGCTCAGTTAGGGTCCCACTGTACCCAACTAAACCGGGAATATCAGCCGCTTGAGGGTTTACCGGAGAGGTTCCGCTCCACTGGGGAGTGGTAGCCGGTGTAATCAAGAGGGCGTCCGCGCTGGACATCATCCCAAACGTTATAAAGGCCACAAATACTATAGCAAGTAGCATTTTTATCTTTTTCATGTGACACCTCCTACGTAAATCTTCTCTTGTAAATATATAAAGCAAGTTGTATGCCCAATACCCTTGATCAATGTGCGATCTGTCATATCTTATTAATATTATTAATTAAATAATAGGTTTTATTTGTCAAATAGAACCCTCATTTTTCCCTATGCCATCACAATATGTCAATTTATCCGACACTAAGAACCGGTGTATAGATGATGATCTCTGTTATCTTTTTGAATTCACGCACATTTTAAAATGTTGCCTTATTTTGAGATTGTAAAGTAATTCGACAGGTGTAATGAAAAAACAGACGTATTCCAATATGGTATAGTGATTGTTGTATGATGCAGTACATTATGATTGTAAAAAAATCCGGGATATAAGCTGAACGTTTCAAGATTCTTTTTTGCAGATGTTACAGGAGATAAAGAAACGCTGTTTAATGGGGGAGATAAGTCAGGTAAGTCGACCACGGCCGCACTTTCTGGGGTGTTATATTTGTGAAAGGGTAAAACGAATGGAAAGATAAGGACTTACAATATAATTCCCAAAATTCCCACAAAAAAAGAGGTCAGCCATAGTAGCTAACCTCTCATAAATGAAATGGTAGGCGATCTGGGATTCGAACCCAGGGCCTTTGGCTTCGGAGGCCAACGCTCTATCCATCTGAGCTAATCGCCCTTATTAGGAAAACCGCACACTATTCCAAAACGGAATTGTTTTCAAACAATTTTTTTGGCAGTTCCTCAATTATGCGTATTACATGTCCGCTCCGGTTCATACTGTAGAAATGCAGACCCGATACGTCGTTTCCCAAGAGGTTTTCACTCTGGATGATGGCATGTTCTATGCCGTATTTCTCCACCTCTTCGTTTTTCTCGCTTACCTTCGATAATTTGTCGGCCAGTTTTTGGGGTATCTTTGCACCGCAGAGTGACGCGATGCGCGTTATCTGTTTGTAGTTGAAGATCGGGAAAAGTGCCGGGATGATGGGAACGCGTATGCCTGTCGATATCGCATGATCCCTGTATCTATAAAAATATTCGTTGTCGAAGAACATCTGGGTTATGATAAAATCAGCCCCCGCATCGACCTTTTTTTTCAGATTGATCAGATCATGTTCCATGTCCGGAGCTTCCGGGTGTACCTCGGGGTAGCCTGCAACACCTATGGAAAAATCACCATGTTGTTTAATGAATTCAACAAGTTCGTTGGCATATCTGAAGCCACCCTCCGTTTTGACAAAATGATCTTCGTCTTTCGGTGGGTCCCCTCGTAAGGCCAGAATGTTTTCTATCCCCTTCTCACTCAATCTGTCGAGTTGCTCCCGTATATCATCTCTTGTTGCCTGAACGCATGTCAGATGGGCAAGGGTTTCTCTTCCGTATTCGTTCTTGATGGTAGAGGCGATCTCCACGGTCTTATCCCTTGTGCTGCCTCCCGCTCCGTAGGTGACAGAGATAAAATCAGGATTCAGTTCGGAAAGGTCCTTGATCGCTCGATACAGTTCCTCAATATTCCCGTCTCTGGAAGGAGGGAAAAACTCGAATGAAAGAGTGGTTTTGTTTTCTTCGAATATACTCTTTATCTTCATCAAACGGTCCCTGTGATTTTTCAAAACATAAATGTCATCTGAGTGAGTCTTTGTCAATATCTTTTCTGGACAGAAAACCACGTGGGGTTGTAGTGTGTTGGAAAAACTGGTAGACTCCCACCCAAAAGGTGGTGAAAGTGAGACATCCGGGGAGTAATGAATAGGATAGTACGGTTTACTTTTTTCTTAACGCTGCTTTGCATGGCTATATCCTGCCCGGGAGCGTTCGGCTCGGTGGATATACTCAATCTGCGACACTGGACGGCTCCGGATCACACGAGAGTCGTTCTGGATGTGGGCGACGAAACATCTTTTGAAGTTGAGAGGGGAGACGACAGAATATGGGTCTACCTGAAAGATGCGGTTTTGCCTGCCGAACTTCCTCATACGTACACCCTCGACAAAGCGGCAGTCAAAGAGATCTTCCTGGGTTCCCTCACTGATGGTGGCTCCAAGGTGGAATTGCGTGTAGCGAATAATGTCGGGCTGAATGTTTTTAAGCTTGGAAAGATACTCGAAAAACCTCATCGTATCGTTATCGATGTCATGCTTCCTGAGATGGAAAAAAAGGAAAGCGAAGAGAGGCAGAAGGTAAAGATACTCGAAAAAAAGGTGGTGGTTATTGATCCCGGACATGGCGGAGAAGACCCGGGTGCCGTCGGCCGGAGAGGAACCCTCGAAAAGGACGTGGTCCTCGGTATATCGAAACAGTTGCAGAAGATCCTGAAGCAAAGAGGTTACGAAGCCTTCCTCACCAGAAAGGGAGATTACTTTATATCGTTACGGGAAAGAGGCAGGATAGCCAGAGAATACGGAGCGGATATTTTTATCAGTATTCACGCCGATGCCCATAGAAAGCGAGGTGCTCGAGGAACGTCGGTGTATTGTCTGTCAACCAAAGGGGCGAGCAGTGAAGCCGCGAAGCTTCTCGCACAGAACGAGAATCTGTCGGATATCATAGGTGGTTCCCAGAATGGATATAGTAATAGCGAGGAATCGGATCCGATCACCCTCAATATGCTGCAGACGGAAACCATAAACCGTTCCAAGCTTTTCGGCAACATTGCCCTGGAAAAAATACAGACGGTAAATCATTTGAAGTATTCAAAAGTACAGGAAGCTCCCTTCAGGGTTCTCAAACTCCCCGATATTACCTCACTCCTGGTAGAAACCGCCTATATAACCAACCCGAGAGAAGAACTTATGCTCCGAAGGTCTTCGTATCAGACTGATATTGCATGGGCAATAGCCTACGCCGTTGACAGCTTTCTCCCCCTTCCCTATGCGGCGGACAGAAGTTGGTGTAAGGAAATTCTTACTCCGACGGCGTCTCCTCCTGCCTCAGAAACTGCATATGTCACCTACAAAGTGAAGAAGGGAGATATACTGGAACGAATTGCCGAACGATACGGCGTTACCGTGGAAACTCTCATAAGCATCAATAAGCTCAAGTCAAAAAACAGAATATATGTTGGGCAAAGGTTGAAAATCCCATCCTCGACCTCGGACCCAGTTCCATCGGTGCATGTCGTGCAGCGGGGAGACCAACTGGAACGGATTGCCGATAGATATGGGACGACGGTAAAGACCCTCATGGAAATCAATAATATCAAATCCAAGGACAAGATATACGTCGGTCAGAAGCTGAAACTGAAGATACCTCTCGAGACGCCTGCCGATCGTCCCGTTCCATCGGTATATGTGGTGCAACGGGGAGACCAACTGGAACGGATCGCCGAGCAATATGGAACGACGGTAAAAATCCTCATGGAAATCAATAATATCAAGTCCAAGAACAGAATCTATGTGGGGCAGAGATTGAAGATAACCGACGTAAGACCTGTGCCGGTGATATATGTGGTGAAGAGGGGAGATAATCTGGAAGATATCTCCGGGAGATACGGCACGACGATTCAGGCTCTGATGAAGGTCAACAATATCAAGTCAAGAAACAGGATTTATGTCGGCCAAAAACTGAAGATACCCTTTGTGTAACGTCGTAACGATTGTTCCGCAACACGGTGCGGAGAATCGCCAATGGGCAAGGGCAATCTTGTTGTTGCTCAAGAGGTGCCCCGCTGAAGGAAGCGGAGAATGTGCTCGACCTTCAGATTGAGAATTCTAAATCATCCTTTCAATATCATCTATCTCTTTTTGAAGTCTCTTTGGTGATATGGGGCGGGCGGTCTTTATCTCCGGCGCGAAGACTGATACCTTGAACTCCTCCACCATCCACATATACTCTTCCACGGACTGCTTTTTCTCTGCCGATAAGGATGGCGTCTCTTTCAACATATCCTCAAGTTTGTCGACAAAGGGCTTGATCCTGTCTGCTTTGGAGGCGTCCTTTTCCAGATGTGTCATCCCTCGTTCGGCTCTGATCGTGATGGCGCTCAGGTACCGCGGTATGTCGGATAACCGTTTCTCGTCATAGATCTCCACGAAATTCTCCGGTATGAGCCGGTCCATATCTCGCCTGAGGGCGGCAATGAAATCTTTCGTGATCCTACTCGTTCGATTGGCGGTCTCGAGTTTACGGAGCACCGCTCCAGCTTCTCCGCATGCCTTCACCACCGATATAACGTTTTCCAGTAGAGCCTGCGCCTTCGGGGGTATAGTGGGTCCCACGGACTTTGCGTATTCGAGAAATTCCTCTCGGGTTCTGATATCCTGTTCAAAAAGGGTGGATACGGTCCTGCGATATATCGCGTCTTCTATCCGCTTGGCCCCTCCACAATATCCCGCGCCCACGCGTATCTCTTGGGGGAGGGAAAGAAGTCTTTTGAGAAATTTCATATCCTTCCTGAAGTGGAGTTCCAAGAGCGCGGCTATGCCCTTTCTGTGTTTCATCACCGCCTGTTCCATGGTGTTAAAGAGGCGTATGGCTGTGCTCCCGTCGTCTTCTCGCACCAGTGCCGGGTATGCCAGACCCGTATCGCCGCCTGTACCGTTCACGGCTATGCTTTCGGGCAGATCTGCAAAGTCCCATGAGGTTATCCCCGCTCTTTCCCATTGTTCCTTTGCCCGCTTTAGCGCAGAAGACTCCCCGCCGGCGGGAATATTATCCCGGAGCAGACGGATATCACGACCGGCACAGATCTCCTCTCCTTTCTCGTTGACGATGGAAAAGCGCATCTTCAAATGATCCGGAATGGTTTCCAGCGGCCACGCCGAGGCCGGGATGCTGATGTCGAATCTTTCGTGTATGAACCGTGCCAGAGAAGTGATGATAGGGCCGCTTTCGTTTTTCAAATCGAGCAGTATGATGTCCACCGTTCGTCCGATGGGCACCAGCCTCTTTCTGTATTCTTTGGGCAATCCTTTTATAAGGGCCATAATCTTCTCCCTGATGAGGGCCGGTATCTGCCAGTCCGCCGATTCCAGAGGGAGGAGCGGGGAGATGGTGGAGGGAATATGCACCGTCACCCCATCGTTCTCTTCACCGGGATTAAAACGGTATGAACAGGGCAGCACTCTGTTGTGTAAAGTGATTTCATCCGGGAACAGAGAGAGTTCCTCCTCCGGGTGGTATTCCATGATATCTTCTCTCTTCATCCGGAGAAAATCGTCGGTACCTTGATTTTTTATCAGTTTCCTTAAGGTCCTGATGTCGTATGCGATACCGATACGCTCCTCATAGAATGCGGTAATGGCGTCCTCGCTTACCAGGATATTTCTCCTGCGTATCTTGTCTTCCATCCCGGCCACTTCTTCGGCCAGATCCAAGTTGTGTTTCAGGAAGGGGAGGGGATCTCTTACATTTCCCTCCACGAGGGCACTTCTGATGAATATCTGTGTGGCCTCCGCGGGATTTATGCGGCCGTATGACACGGGCCTCCCCGGAACTATAATCAGGCCGTGGAGCTTTACCTGTTCGCTCGCCACAACTTCGCCTCGATTCTTTTCCCAGTGCGCCTCCAGATAATCGCGGCGACAGAGGTCACCGCCAACCTCCTCCAGCCATTCGGGCTGTATGACAGCGTTGATCCTGGCGAATAGCCTTGATGTTTCGACTAGCTCCGCCGAAACGATCCAGTCTCCGCCGTGGTTGAAAAGGACAGAACCGGGGAAGATCATGGCCTCTTTCCCTTTTGCCATTTTATAGATGTTCTTTTCCTTCTTCACCCCTATACTTGCGATATAGCCGCCGAGAATGGCCTTGTGTATCCCTTCATAGAGGGTTTCACCATGCAGCGTCTCTTTATGCTTTTTATAACCGGCTTCTTCCAGGATATTCCATATCTGTTCGTACACGTCCCGCCATTCTCTCATTCTGCGGTAGGACAGGAAATTGTCCTTACAGAATCTGCGCATCTGATTTTGCGTCTTCAGCTCTTTTTGAGTATCGTGGTACCTGTTCCAGATATTCAGGAGCGTTATGAAATCGGAAGCGGGGTTTACGAAGGGCCTGTGCATCCTGTCGGCATCCTGCTCCTTTTCAAGAGGCCGTTCCCTGGGGTCCTGAATCGACAGGGCAGAAGCTATAATGATCACCTCTTCCAAACATCCCTGCTTATGGGCATCTATGATCATCCTCGATATCCTGGGATCCAGGGGCAGACGCGCCATGGCCTGTCCCCTGACAGTCAGGAACATTTTGTTGTTCTCCGATCTGATGGCGTCCAGTTCACGGAGCAGGGCGAACCCGTCCCGAATATTTCCGGAAGCAGGAGGGTCTATGAATGGGAATGAAGCGATGTTGCCCATCTCCAGGGCAATCATTCTCAGGATAACCTCCGCCAGGTTGGAGCGGAGTATCTCCGGCAGGGTAAAGAGGGGGCGCATTTCATAGTCTTCTTCCGTATAGAGACGGACACAGACTCCGTTCTGTACCCGTCCGCAGCGTCCCTTTCTCTGTATGGCGCTGCTTTTCGATATGGCCTTGACCGGAAGTCTCCTGGTCCGTGTACCGGGATTGTATTCGGATATCCTCGCAAGTCCGGTGTCGATTACATAGCGAATACCGGGGATGGTGATGGAGGTTTCCGCCACGTTGGTGGCTACAACAATCTTTCTCCTGCCTGTACGGGCGAATACGCGCTGCTGTTCGGAAGAGGAGAGGCGTCCGAAGAGGGGAAGTACGGCGGAATCGCCGTATTTCCGTGCTGTGAGGATGCTACATGTGTCCAGTATATCCTGCTGGGTCGGCATAAAGATAAGAATATCACCGGGACCTTCTCTTCTCAGTTCATCCACCATTCTGGCGGCTGCATCCACATGAGATGTTTCACCGTTCTCTTCCATCTTCGGATCAATCGGCCGATAGCGGACTTCCACAGGATACATGCGTCCCGATACCTCTATGATAGGGGCATTATCGAATGCCTTCGAAAATTTCTCCGGGTCTATGGTCGCCGATGTGATGATAAGTTTGAGATCTCGTCTCCTGCGCAAAAGTCTTTTGAGAATGCCGAGAATGAAGTCTATATTCGCGCTTCTCTCGTGTGCCTCGTCAATAATCAGGGTGTCGTATTTGTTCAGATGACTGTCCGATTGTGTCTCCATGAGAAGGACACCATCGGTCATCAGTTTTATGTGCATATCTCTGTTCGTTTTGTCCTGGAAACGGATCTTGTACCCCACAGATGTTCCCATCTCTTCCTTCAACTCATCGGCGATTCTGCGGGCCACCGTTACCGCGGCAATTCTCCGGGGCTGGGTGCATCCAATGATGCCATCGATTCCGCGTCCCGCTTCTATGCACATCTTCGGAATCTGTGTCGTCTTTCCTGAGCCGGTCTCTCCGGTAATAACGACGACTTGGTGATTTCTTATGGCCTCTATAATCTCATCTTTTTTCTGGGTTATGGGAAGGGATTCGGGGTAGGTGATTCCCGGCAGATGATTCCTGCGGAACACCCTTTTTTTGATGGATGCCCGTAATTTTTTCTCTAACCGACGGAGTTTTATAACGGTTTCTTCGATATTTATATCTTTTTCAGAGTTTCTGCTTATTGATCGCAGTTCTTCGGAGATAAGGTGCCTGTCCGGCTTCAGGGCCCTTTTCACATGTGAGCGTATCCTTCTTTGGAGTGCTTGTATATCGGTCTGTGCCATCTCTGATTCTACTGTTTGAGTTGGGCTATCTTTGATCAGTTGTATTGTGTGACGGAGATTTATGCATGTTTTCGTGATAATAGCAATCTCAATATCGCCCTGTTCAGTTCCGTGGTCCACCGTTAGAAAGTGAAACCTCCTCCGGTGAAGATTGGTTTTTTTCGGATGATTCGGGTGGTGAATGAGAGCACTGATAGCGGTAGCCATTCTCAACCATCTGATTAAATTTGATTTTAAGAGACCCATTGTGCTATAAAAAAACAAATAATTCAGGTATGACGGGGAGGAACAAGATGGCAGATGAAAAGACTTTGGAAGAACACACCGTAGCGGAACTGAAAGAAATTGCACGAAGTACCGGCAAGATAGAGGGCATCAGTGCCATGAAAAAGGCGGATCTCATAAGCGCCATACAGGCCCTGCAGGGTGAGGGCGCAGTATCGGCGGAAGATGTCTCTCCCGAAACAGCGGAACCGGGGCCTGAAAAGGAGGCGCCAAAGAAAACTGTCAAAAAAACGAAAACGGCACCTGTAAAAGGTCCGGTGACGGTATCATCCCTGAAGGAAAAGATGGGGGAACTCAGAGAGAGAAAGTTGGAACTTAAAGAGAAGGACGACAAGGTCGGAGTGGACCGCATCAGAAGAAGGATCAAAAGGCTCAAGAAGAGAACAAGGGGACTGGCGAAATCTGTTTCTTAGATGTGCAAACCCTATGTGCAATGTCGGAGGTTGAGGTATGTTTGTAGGGAAAAAGATGACGAGGGATCTGGTGACGGTAACGGCGGATACGAGTATTCTCAAGGTGAAGAATCTTTTACGGCAACATCAGATCGATCAACTCCCGGTAGTGGAAGGGAAAAAACTGATAGGCATTATTACAGACAGGGATATCAGAGATAATTCGCCGTCTCCGGCGAGTACGCTCTCCGTTCATGAACTGAACTACCTTCTCTCAAATATGAAGGCAGAGGATGCCATGACCAGGAAGGTATTTACCACAACTCCCGGATCTACTATCGAAGAAGCCGCCTTGCTGATCAATGAGAAACATGTCAACAGTCTGCCGGTAGTTGCTGGTGATGAACTGGTGGGCCTGATCACGACCTGTGATCTTCTGAATGTGCTTCTTGAATTTATGGGAGTGAGTAGTACACCGAGCTGTCGTGTGGAACTCCGTCTGTCGAGTAATATAGGTGAAATAGCGAAGGTTGCTAATATCATAAACGATATGGGCCTGAGGATCGTGTCCCTGGTTTCTACCGTTGACAAAGACGATAGCGGCGTTCGTCCGACTCTTGTGAGGGTTGCAACGGATAACATCGATGAGCTTTGCGGAGTACTTAAAGATGCCGGGTACATAGTTGTTAATGAGTACAGAATGGAAAAATAAATAAAGCCAGAAATTTGATCCCACAGAAAGAAACAGAAAACAGTCGTGTTGTAAAAGCGGCGTGGGTTGTCGGACTTGCAACGCTGCTCAGCAGAGTATTTGGCTTTATCAGAGACATGGTAACCGCAGGATTCTTCGGGGCAGGCCCGGCCACCGATGCCTTTTTCGTCGCCTTCAGAATCCCCAATCTTCTCCGCCGCCTCTTCGCGGAAGGATCTCTCACCATAGCCTTTATTCCGGTCTTCACCGGATACCTCAAAAAGTCTAAGGAACAGGCCGTCGAACTGGCGAGTATCGCCTTTACCCTTCTCTCCATTATTCTCGCACTGGTCTCGATTGCAGGCATACTCCTTGCTCCCTGGATCGTCAGGGTTATGGCGCCCGGCTTTGCCGGTGCTCCGGATACCTATGCCCTTACCGTATTCCTCACACGGCTCATGTTTCCCTACATCTTTTTTATATCCCTTGTGGCGCTCTGCATGGGTATCCTCAATTCCTTCCGCCACTTTGCCGCACCGGCCCTCGCTCCGGTTATTCTTAATATCTGCATGATAGCCGCTGCGTTTATCCTGAAAGACTGTTTCAGGGATCCGGTGCTGTCTCTTGCTGTCGGCGTTATGGTGGGAGGAGTGCTGCAACTTGTCATGCAATTCCCGTTTCTACGCAAGGTAGGAGCGAGATTGAGACCGAACTTTCATTTCAACCATCCGGGAATAAAGAAGGTGGGCCTTCTGATGCTTCCGGCGGTGTTCGGCGCAGCCGTCTATCAGGCAAGCATATTCATAAGCACCATACTGGCATCCCTGCTCCCTGAAGGCAGTGTGTCATACCTGTACTATGCCGACAGAGTGGTACAGCTTCCCCTCGGAGTGTTTGCCATTGCGGTCGGCACGGCATCACTTCCCAGTTTTTCGGACCAGGTAGCCGGGGGGGATTACAGGGAATTGAAAAAGACGATAGCGTTCTCCCTGAGATTGATACTCTTTGTCACGATACCGGCGATGGTCGCCCTGATTGTTCTGCGCGTACCCATCATGTCAGTACTGTTCCAGCGCGGGAAGTTTGATACGGCATCAACGCTTCTTACCGCTCAGGCCCTGCTCTATTATACCGTGGGCCTGTGGGCCTTTTCATGCATACGGGTGATCGTATCAGCCTTTTACGCCCTGCAGGACACCAAAACCCCTGTAAAGATCGCGGTTGCAGCGCTCTTTATAAATGTTATAATAAGCATCGCCCTCATGTTTCCTATGAAACATGCCGGACTGGCACTTGCCACATCAATTGCCTCCGCGGTCAATGTCGTTATCCTTGTCGTGATATTGAAAAAGAAGGTGGGTGTGTTTCTTGAGAAGACCTTTTGGACATCGATATTCAAGACCGTCCTGGCATCCGGGGTCATGGGGCTGTCGATATGTGTCGTAAACTGCCTGCTCGGCTGGAACAGTGAGGGAGCCTTCGGAGAACGATTGTTATTCCTGATCGTTGCGGTGATTGTGGGACTTACCGTATTTGCCCTGACTTCATATATCCTGGGAAGCTCAGAAATGAAGGCACTGCTGAGAAGGAAGAAGGGATAGCAAGTATGTTGCTGAAAATAAATGACAAGAATCCCCAGATGCGGCTTATACAAAAAGCGGTTCAGGCATTAAAGAACGGCGGAATCGTGGTGTATCCCACGGATACGTCGTATGGAATGGGGTGCGACCTCTTCAATAAACGAGGCATCGAGAAAATTTATGAGATAAAACAGAGGAGTCAAAAACAACCATTCAGCTTTATCTGTCCCGATCTCAGTGATATAAGCAACTATGCCGTAGTTACGAATTATGCGTACAAAATCATGAAACGTCTGTTGCCCGGTCCCTATACCTTTATATTGGGGGCATCAAGGGTCGTTCCGAAGATCCTCCTGCCGAAGAGAAAAGAGGTGGGGATACGAGTCCCGGACAACGAGATATGCCTCTCTCTTGTAAGAGAATTCGGGAACCCCGTCATCAGCACCACCGTTAAATCGAACAATGGTGAGATACTGACAGATCCGGATCTCATTGAGAAGGAGTTGGGACATTGCATCGATGTCGTAATTGATGGAGGTGTTCTGCCTCCTGAACTGTCGACGGTTATGAGTCTTGTCGATGATATCCCTGAAGTTATTAGAGAAGGGAAGGGCGATGCGGATGTGTTTTAACAGCCGGTCCATGCCATTACAATGTAGATGAAGCCTGCTTCTCGAAAAAGATTATAGAGTAAAAAGAGGGTCAAGATGACTAAGAAAATGCTTATCAATACCATAGATGAAGAAGAAAGCCGGATGGCCGTGATAGAAGACGGAAATCTGGTTGAATACAATATACGGATGTCCGTCCGCGAACCGACAACCGGCAACATATATAATGGGATCGTCCAGAATGTACAACAGGGACTGCGGGCGGCCTTTGTGGACTATGGCGCTGGCAAGAGCGGCTTCCTGCCTCTGCGTGATGTTGCGTCTGAATATTTCGGTGAAAACAGGAAATTGGCAATAGGAACAAAACTGCCTGTTCAGGTCATACGGGAGGAAAAGGGAGCCAAGGGAGCAATGCTTACGTCATATATCTCGCTTCCCGGCCGATACCTTGTTCTCATGCCCAACAGGCAGAGTGGAGGAATCTCCCGTAAGATAGAGAATGAAGCGGACAGAAAGAGACTCAAGTGGGCGATGGAGCAGATAACCGAGAATGAGGAGATGGGATTCATCGTTCGCACCGCCGGCATGAACAGGACGAAACAGGAACTCGTTCGTGATTACCACATGCTGTCAAGGCTGTGGAAGGATATAAAAGAAAAATCCGACAAGACAACAACAGCCGGGCTGATATATCAGGAAACAGACTTTGCTGTTCGGGCGTTCAGGGATTATTACACCTCTGATATCAATGAGATTCTGGTTGATGATCCGGAGACTGCTCGGAAGATGAGGTCCTACTGCAGGGCCGTTTCACCGAGAAACGTAAGAATGATAAAGTTTTATAAGGAAGAGATTCCGCTGTTCGATCGATATAACATTGAAGGACAGATCAGGGAAATATATCAACGGCACGTAAACCTTAAATCGGGCGGTTCCATTGTAATAGAACCGACCGAAGCGGCCATAATCATAGACGTAAACTCGGGTCGTACGAACAAAAAGAATGTTGAAGAAACCGCGTACAAGACAAACATGGAAGCGGCCGAAGAGATAGCGAGACAACTCCGCTTACGGGACCTTGGGGGACTTATCGTAGTCGATTTTATTGATATGATGGACAAAAATCATATCAATCAGGTGGAAAAGACCTTCAGAGATGCATTAAAGGTGGACCGATCCCGGATACAACTCGCGAAGATATCCAGATTCGGGATGCTGGAACTATCCCGCCAGAAGAAGCAATCCACGATACAGGAAATCAGCTACGCCATATGTCCCCATTGCAAGGGAAGCGGTGTCAGACCGTCCATAGAGTATCTGGCGATTAGTGCACTGCGGAAGATAAAATCAGAAGCGGTTAAGGATAAGTCGTCGGAGATTACCATCACGCTTCCACCGGCGGTAACCGAGTATCTCCTCAACCAGAAGAGAAGCAGAATAAGCAAACTGGAAGAACTCCATGACGTTTGCGTATATATCTCGGGTGATCCCGACCTGTTATGGGGTGAATTTGATATCCAGAAGGTGAAGAGAGAGGAACTTGTCCCCGGGCCAATCGGTGAAAACGGCTCGGATGACGAAATGACAACGACCAGACCATCTGCTGGTAAACCGGCCCGGCGGAGACGGCGACCTCGACAGATTAGGCCGGGAAGTGCCCAACATCCCGAAGCCGCGGCAAGCGATATCGAATCCGATGTACAGGATGCGGTGCCAATTGAAACCGTTGTGACAGATAGACCGGATGACCCCTCGAGTTCGATGTTTTCTGAAAAGAGCAAGGATTCCGAAGAGAAGCAAACCTTAGTAAAAAAGATATATGACTTCTTCAGGTGAGCCGGCAGCGATACTTCCGTTACGAATGTAAGTCCGAGTTCAATCTCTCACATGCAAAGGAATATGAAAAGAATTTCAGGAAATATCGTTGATGTAGTACATGCCCAAATTTATCCGGGAACCCTGTTGATTTCGGAGGGCAGGATAGTCGACATCATCCAGGAAGAGACCGGTGATGATACCTACATCATGCCTGGTTTTGTCGATGCCCATATCCATATCGAAAGCTCGATGCTGACCCCTGCCGAATTTTCCCGGATAGCAACCCTGCACGGCACGGTTGCCGTCATATCCGATCCTCATGAAATTGCTAATGTGTTGGGAGTTGATGGTATTACCTATATGATCGATGACGCCGAGACGACCCCCCTGAAGTTTTGCTTCGGAGCGCCCTCCTGTGTTCCGGCAACGCCTTTTGAGACGGCGGGTGCCGTAGTGGGGGTGAAAGAAGTGGAAGAACTGCTTGAACGGGATGAGATCGGGTATCTGGCCGAAGTCATGAATTTCCCCGGAGTGCTCAACGGTGATACTGATACTATGGCTAAACTCCACGCCGCCGCTTCATGCGCTAAACCGGTGGACGGTCATGCACCGGGTCTGCGCGGAAGCGACCTGAAGAGATACATAGATACCGGAATATCTACCAATCATGAGTGCCTTTCCTGTGACGAAGCACGTGAGAATATCGAAAAGGGCGTAAAGGTTCTAATCAGAAAGGGGTCGGCGGCCGATATTTTTGAAGAATGTCTCCCCATCCTTGGCAAACACTACGGTAGCTGTATGTTCTGCAGCGACGACAAACATCCTGATGATCTGCTGAAGGGTCACATCAATGATATGGTAAGAGAGGCGGTCAATTACGGTGTCGACGTCATGAAGGTTCTGAAGATCGCATCGATCAACCCCGTATCGCACTATCGTCTGAATGTGGGGTTGCTCCGCAGGGGTGATCCCGCGGATTTCATCAGGGTCGATAACCTCACCGATTTCAATATCCTGGAAACACATATAGAAGGCAAGATCGTGGCGTCTAGGGGGGCCTCACTGATAACCAGAAGAAATCCAAGAATTATCAACAATTTTCATGCTACTCCCAAAGATCCGTCTTCATTTGAGATTCCATACTCGGAAGGGAAAATACATATCATTACGGCCGCCGACGATACGTTGTTTACAGATACATTTACTGATATTCCAAAGGTGGAAAAGGGTTGCGCAGTGTCGGATACGGAGAGAGACATCATCAAACTGGCGGTCGTAAACCGTTATAGAGGCGCAAAGCCGGCAGTTGGTTTTATCAACGGCTTCGGCATACAAACCGGAGCCATCGCATCCAGCGTGGCACATGATTCCCACAATATCGTAGCCGTCGGGGTTTCCGACGAGGATATATGCAGGGCCGTCAATCTGATTATCGATAACCGTGGCGGCATCGTGGCCGTTTCGAAACACGGGGAGTCGGTACTTCCGCTGCCGATCGCCGGTATCATGAGTGACAAGGATTACGCCATAGTGGCGGAACAATACATACAGCTTAATGAAATGGCCAAGGACATGGGTTCACGCCTGCGTACACCCTTTATGACCCTGTCGTTCATGGCACTCCTCGTTATTCCTAAAATAAAGATGAGCGACGAGGGATTGTTCGACGCGGAGAAATTCAGCTTAATTGATCTCTTGTGCAGGTAGGAATTGACTTCACTCGTCCATCAAAACTCTTTCAACCGTATGTATCCGCAATCGGCTTCGATTTTTTCTTGATTTATAGTTACCGCCTGCGATAGCATAGTACCCAAAGAGATTCAGGGGTGCTCGGGTCATTGTTGTCCCGGGCTGAGATGATACCCTTTGAACCGGATCTGGGTAATGCCAGCGTAGGGAGAGAGCATTGATATCTTTTGAAGGCGTACCCCAATCGGGTACGCCTTTTTGTTTTTTAACGGAGAACGGACGACATGAGTACAACGATCTTTGTCGTATCAGGCGGAGTCATGGACGATATCGGTTTCTTATCCGATGAGATCAGGAGAGCAGAAAATCCGATTATTATCTGTGCCGACGGGGCGGCTCAGAAGTTGAAAGTACTCGATATTGTGCCTGATTATATCGTGGGCGACATGGATTCCGTTGAGGAGGAGACCCTGAGATATTTCGAGACCAGGGGGAGCCAGATCAGCAGGTATTCCAAGGACAAGGACGAAACCGATACGCAACTCGCGCTTGAATTCGCATTCGGGATGAATCCGGACAGGATACGCATATTCGGCGCCCTTGGGGGAAGAGTAGACCATACACTGGCGAATATATCTCTCCTCGTGCTGTGCGCGAAGCGGAAGATTGATGCGAGGATTGTGGACAGGTGGTGCGAGCTTTTCGTTATTGATGGCTCATGCGTGATTGAGGGCAGGCACGGGGAGACGGTTTCCCTCCTTCCTCTGTCTACGAATGTCTCAGGAATACGGCTCGAGGGATTCAGATATCCCCTCACCGATGCGGTGATGGAGATCGGTGTGCCCTACGGCATCAGCAACAGGCTGATGGGGACGCGAGGGACCATATCTATCACGTCAGGCTATCTGCTGGTTATACGGCAGTTTGGGATTTGAGGAGTGGAATATGACGATAAAGAAGGTGTTGACCATAGCAGGCTCGGATTCAGGGGGAGGTGCCGGGATTCAGGCGGACCTGAAGACGATAACGGCGCTCGGCGGCTTCGGCATGAGCGTGATTACCGCCTTGACCGCCCAGAATACGTTGGGTGTACATGGAATCCATGAAATACCCGTAGATTTTGTTAAAAAGCAATTCGACGCGGTGGTAACCGATATCGGTGTCGATGCGGCGAAGACGGGGATGCTCTCCAGTTCTGAAATCATGGGGACCGTTGCTGATAAGATTACGGAGTACGGTATCGAAAAACTGGTGGTTGATCCGGTGATGGTTGCCAAGGGTGGAGCAATGCTGATACGGCAGGAGGCGAAAAAGACATTGGTCGAAAGACTCCTGCCGCTGGCCTATGTGATCACTCCCAATATACCCGAAGCGGAAGAACTGACAGGTATGGAGATTGTAACCGTCGAGGAGATGAAAGAAGCTGCCCAAATCATACACCGGATGGGTGCACGACATGTCTTTGTAAAAGGGGGGCACCTGTCGGGAGATGCCCTGGATATCCTCTATGACGGTAGGCAGCTCCACGAATTCATCTCGAAGAGGATTGACACGAAGAACACCCATGGTACCGGATGCACTACTTCCGCCGCTATCGCTACGGGACTTGCGCAAGGGATGGATGTGCACGGGGCGGTAAAGAGGGCGAAGGAGTACATAACCGCGGCCATACGGGCCTCCCTCGCCATCGGTGGTGGCCACGGCCCGACCAATCACATGGCCTATGTCCTTGACAGGTCCGAAAGATAGTAGGGAAGAAGTTGGCCATGCTCTCGGTTTCAAACCTGACAAAGAAATTTGAAGATCTTACCGTTATGGAGGGGTTTGATCTGACCGTACCTAGGGGAAGTTTTACCACCCTGATAGGGCCGTCCGGGTGCGGCAAGAGCACCTTTTTCGACATCCTCACCGGAGTTTTTCCAAAAGACGGCGGCAGGATATCCTGGCTCGGGGAAGATGTTTCCGATCTGATGGGCAGCGCGGCATACATGCAGCAGAAAGATCTGCTCCTTCCGTGGCTTTCCCTGCTTGACAACGCCCTGCTCCCGGCAAAGATCGCGGGGATCGATGGGAACAGCTCACGGGAGAAGGTGTCGGCCCTGTTCAGCCGTCTGGGGCTGAACGGTTTCGAGACCTATATACCGCAGAAGGTATCGGGCGGTATGCGACAGAGGTGCGCGCTGGTACGAACCCTCATGTTCGAGCACGAACTGGTTCTGCTGGACGAGCCTCTTTCGTCTCTTGACGCCATTACACGGCGGGGCCTCCAGGCCCTGCTCAGGTTGCTTCAAAGCGAATTTAACAAGACCATACTGATGATCACCCACGACATTGAAGAGGCCCTTCTGCTGTCCGATGAGCTGATTGTCCTGACTCCCATGCCTATGCGGATCAGGGAACGGTTTGTCCTGGAGATGCCGAAGACCGGAAGAAGCAGTAGTCCTGAGCTGATGAAGATAAAAGAGCATGTGCTCGAAGAACTGGAGGGAGATTCAAATGGGACGGTCTAACTGGATTCCCCTGCTGATTATTCTGATTTTCATCGTGGTCTGGGAGTTTGCCTGCGGGTGGTTCTCCATCCCCGATTTCATTCTTCCCGCTCCCACTGAGATATTGAAAACGACGATCGTAAAGGCTCCCATCCTCCTTCACCATGCGGGCGTGACCGCGCTGGAGATCATCATGGGAATCATTCTGTCGCTGCTGGTGGCGGTACCGATGGCGACGGCGATGTTCGCCTTCCCTTCCGTAGAGAGAACCCTGTCGCCTTTTCTCGTGGCGTCACAGGCGGTGCCCGTATTCGCCTTGGCCCCCCTCCTGGTAATATGGCTCGGATACGGCCTCGCCAGCAAAGTTCTGATGGCGGCGATCATCATCTTTTTCCCTATAACGGTGAGCCTGCTGGAGGGATATAAAAACTGCGACCGCGAATATGCGGTCTTCTTCGGCCTGATGGGAGCCGGGTTCTGGAAGAAACTGCGTCTCCTCTACTGGCCGTGGGCGCTTCCCTATTTCTTCTCAGGGCTGAAGGTGGGGGTCACCGTTGCCACGATAGGGGCGGTCATCGGAGAGTGGGTGGGGGCGCAGAAAGGCCTAGGGTATCTGATGATACAGGCAAACGCGCGGCTGCAGGTCTCGCTGGTCTTTGCGGCGATACTGTGGCTCTCCGTTATGGGTCTCGTCATGTGGATCTTTGTCGGTTTTCTGGAAAAGAGGATTATTTACTGGAGATAAGGAAAGGAAAATATGGGTATGAAGATTAAATGCAGGATATTCGTTTCAATCGTTCTGGCGTCGTTTATTATGATGACGGCGTCTTTTGTATGCGCAGCTCAGAAGGTGACAGTCATGCTGGACTGGTTCCCCAACATTGACCACCTTCCCATCTATGTGGCGCAGCAGGAAGGTTTTTTCACCGATGAGGGGCTCGATGTCACGATATTGACACCCTCTTCGACGACAGATGCACTGAAACTCGTTGCCTCCGGCAATGCCGATATCGCCGTTTCTTATGAACCGCAGGTGATTATCGGAGCATCGGCCGGCCTTCAGATCAGGGTTGTGGGTCGACTGGTGGAACATCCCCTCAGTGTCCTCCTGTTTTTGGAGGGGAAGGGAATTACCAAACCGTCAGATCTGGAAGGAAGGGTAATCGGCTACACTGTTCCGGGGATGATGGATGTACTGATGGAGGCATTTGCAAAGATCAACGGAGTCAAAAGGTATGAGCCGATCAATGTGGGTTTCACCATTGTGCAGTCTCTGGTGGCCGGAAAGGTGGATGCCATTATGGGTCCCTATAAAAATTACGAAACGGTGGAACTTGAGGAGAAAGGGTACCGGGCTGGATGGTTTGAACTCAATGAGTGGGGCATCCCCGACTATGACGAACTGGTCTTCATCAGCGGAGAGCGGACGGCAACGGAGCGGCCGGATGTCCTCAGAGGCTTCAGTAGCGCCATAGATCGTGCCATCTCCCGGACGAGGAAAGACCCCGACAGGGCCCTTGCGACCTATTTCAGTGCCCTGCCCGAGGCTCCGCGGGAGATGGAATCGAAGGCCTTCGAGATCACCCGTCCCCTCTATGCCCGCAGCCAGACGAGCGATACGGAGGCATGGCAGAAATTTGCTGATTTTGCCTTTCACTACGGTCTTATTGAAAAAAAGGTGGACGTTACGGCCATACTGGGAAAGGAGAAAGGAAGCATCTGATGATGACGGCACAAGACATATATATGGACATTGAAAGGATCAGGGAGACATCCCCGCTGATTCACAACATAACCAATTACGTGGTGATGAACAATACCGCCAACGCACTGCTGGCTTTGGGAGCCTCTCCGGTTATGGCCCATGCCGTGGAGGAGGTGGAGGAGATGACCGGTATCGCCCGCGCGCTGGTTATCAATATCGGCACCCTGAGTGAGACATGGGTGAGGGCGATGATGCTCGCGGTCAGGAAGGCCGGTGACCTCGGGATACCGATTGTCCTGGATCCGGTGGGAGCCGGGGCTACCTCCTATCGAACGAGGATATGTCATGAACTCATTCATGCCGTTCCCCCGGCTATTATTCGCGGTAATGCCTCCGAGATCATGGCGCTCACTACGGCGGAAGCGAAGACAAAGGGAGTGGACAGCTCCGATTCTTCGGGTGCAGCGCTGGAAGCGGCCCGGCAGTTGAACGCAGCGACAGGCAGTGTTGTGTGCATCAGCGGAGAGGTGGATTATATCGTCGGCGAAGGGATGGTGATAACGGTAGAGAACGGGCATGCACTGATGACGAAGGTGACCGGCATGGGGTGCACGGCTACGGCAGTGTGCGGCGCCTTTGCCGCCGTCAACCCATCTTTTTCGGCCGCAGCCGCTGGTGCCATGACGGTCATGGGTATTGCGGGAGAGATGGCCGCTGAGTCATCCCAAGGGCCGGGCAGCCAGCAGGTGGATTTTCTGGATGTCCTTTTCCGTCTGTCGGAAGATGACCTGGCAGGTCGTATCAGAATAGGAGAAGGATAATGGAAGGATTGTATCTGGTTACCGATCGCGATCTGTGTGGTGGCAGATCGCTCGAAGAAGTAGTTTTGCGGTCGATCAGGGGGGGGGCACGGTATGTGCAGATACGGGAAAAGGATCAGTCCACACGGGATTTCATCGAAGAAGCCGTAAGAATCAAACGTATTCTGGAACCCTTTCATGTGCCCTTGATCATCAATGACCGCGTCGATGTGGCGCTTGCGGTGAAATCGGACGGCGTGCATGTAGGACAAGATGACATGCCGTACACGATGGCTCGTTCACTCATGGGTCCCGGTGCGATTATCGGCCTGTCGGTGGAAACGTGGAAGGATGTCGAAGAGGCCGAGGAGCTTGACTGTGATTACATCGGAGTCAGCCCCGTCTTCGAGACACCCACAAAGATCGACACAAAGGGCGCGTGGGGGCTGGATGGCCTGGTCAGGATCAAGGCCTTTTCGCGGCATCCTCTCGTTGCCATCGGGGGACTGAACGCCGCCAACACAGCGGATGTGGTAAAGGCGGGGGCTGACTGCATCGCCGTGGTTTCGGCCGTGTGTGCCGCACCGGATCCCGAGGCCGCGTCGAGGGAGCTGTCTGAAATCATAGCAGATGCTCGGAAAGCGGACCCTGCATGATACCCGAAAAACTGGTCATATTTGACTATTCGGGCACCCTCAGCCTGAATGCCGTCAGCTTCGGAGAAGATGATACCCTGAGAGGGGAACTGGAGCGGAGCGGCCTTGCGGGTCTGGGGATAGCCGACCCGGAGACGTTCTGGCGAGAGATCGTCAATCCCACCTGGCAGGAGGGGAGTACCACCTCCATCGGATACCGGCGACTCATCTGCCGGAGGATCAGGGAAAAACAACCTCTCACCGTTCCGGATAGCACCATACGTCTGAGTGCTGAGCGTTTTGTCGACAGTTACCTTGGACATTCCACTATCGATGTTCAATGGCGTTCCATCCTTCAGAAATTACACAGTGAGGCTTCTGCCGTTATCCTTATCGCCACGGATCACTACGCCGAGGCTACCGGCTATATCGTTCGATACCTCGGCGAGATAGGCATCAGGGCGGTACCGCTGAAGGATGCCGCTGACGTTTTTCCGTCTTCATTCATCGTCGTCAATTCCGCCGATCTTGGTGTGCACAAGGCCGATCGGAGGTTCTGGGAGATAGTCAGGAACATTCCTGGCTTAACCACAATCCGGAGTGCATTGATAATCGACGACTTCGGATATAATGAGGAAGAAGGTGACAGCTACGCGGATCGTCACAAGGTGGAGAGCAGAAAGAATGCGACCATCGACCTGCTTGAAGGGGTATTCCGGGTTCAGATCCATGCGATTCCTTTTTTTCTTACCGGAAAGGATGAGAAGACACGTGGCGATTTCATACGGGAGGCATCTCTGGAGATACAGCGGTGGCTTTCCTGACGGTAGCTGGTAGCGGCCTGTCGTCACACCGGAAGGGGTCTGACCAGTTCACGGATTTTTCCACTCTCGACAGCGTCGAGAAATTCCTCGCTCAGGCGTCTGCTCGCCTCTATGGCCTTGTTCCAGTAATCCATACGCTCGTCATCCCGGCCTTTGAAGAGGTCAAAATCCTTTCTGTCCGGAATTTTTCCGTAGGGGAGCTTTTGTATGAACGTATCGGTGGGATGAAGGAGGAGCAGGTTTTCCACATGCGATCGATCCGGTTTTCTCCATGAAAGATGCTTGTCGAACCACCCCGGTACGATGCGGTTCGTGTAGTGGGAAAAGAGGACGATCCCATTGCCATCGTGTGTAAAAGGCACATCCATGTGGTAATCGATGATACCCCCGTCCCGATAGGAGCCCTGACGGGCGCCCGGTATATCGGTGACACGTGACATGATGACGGGTATGGATCCCGATGCCAGGAGGGCCGCCCTGAAATTCTCTGCGGTGAGAGGGACCTTTCTGATGGGAAAATCGTCCATGTCGAAGAAGGGCGGGGTATTCCGCGAATCGTATAATAATGTCCTCTCGAAGAAGAGTCCCAGAGACCTCCTGCTGACGATATTGAGAAGGGCGGCGATAACGAGCCCCGGCAGGAGCACTCCCTTCCGGTCGCTTGCCGTCAGTCCCCGGCACCTGGTCGACATGACGTTCAGTCTGAGATAGGGGTGGCTGAGTATCTCTTTCTCACCTCTGTCGCCGAGAAAGATATTCAGAAATGCGATGCTTTCATTGGTGATCTCTTCTGTGGATGGTTTTTCCGAGTAGTGCTGGTGTACGTAGGTGGTCTGAAAGCGTTCGATGGCCTCAAGGGGCTTTTCCTGTGATACGGATGCAAATCTCCAGGCAGCTGCGGACGAACCCAGCAGAAACAGAGGCTCTCTCCTGTCGGCTAACCAGTTCGAAAAGATGGTGCCATCGAGATGACCCAGTATCAGACACTTGGGACCGCCGGCTGCCCCGGCGACAACCCTTATCTGATCGGGACCCAGACCTCCTTCCCTGATTATCTTGAGTGCCTTTTCACCGGCCGAGAATGAAAGATGTTCAGACATTGCCGCTCCCTACACGTTGTTGTGCTATGCATGATCAAGACTACGATACGAAGAAATAATATGATTCGTCAAAGATAGCAAACCATTTTTCTGATCTGGATATCGTGAGCGGCATTAAGTGTGATAATCCGGCATAGTAATAACGCTTGACACTGCATGCTTTTTCAACTATTTCGATACTATTATAGTTACTCTATTATAAGAAGTGAAAGGAGGCTCCAATGAATAACAATCAGGAGAATGGTGGCTATGGAATCTCGGTCTTTAAACCTGGGACTCCATCGAAAGAGAAAACAAGAGGAATCATAGCTTTCATTGTGTTATGTGTAATCATTTTTGTCCAGGCGTTTTATTGGTTGTTTGCTAATTCTGTTGAACCGATTATATGGGGAATGCCTTTCGGCATGTTCTTTGTCGTACTGTTTATTATACTCGAATTTGTAGCACTCCTGATCATCTACCTTGCTGAGGGAGATGATTCCACGAAGGGAGGTACCGTCTGATGTCATGGATCACCGTTGTCGTAATCATTTTCATCTATCTGTTTTTTGTTATGTTTCTGGGAGCCTGGGCAGGTCGTGGCAGAGAAAGTTCAGTCGTTGAATATATTGCGGCCAGCAGAAGCCTTGGTTTTTTTGTAATGTACTTCCTTATGGGCGGAGCTATTTTTAGTGCCTTTGCCTATCTCGGCGGACCCGGCTGGGCCTATTCCAAGGGTGCGGCATCATTTTATATCCTGGGGTATTGTGCTCTGGGTTTGGTGCCCTGGTGGTTGTGGGGTCCCCGGGCGTTGCGGGCAGGACGAAAATATAGTTACGTTACCCAGGCACAGCTCTTTACGGATCGGTTTCAATCCAAGGCATTGTCGGTGATTATTGCGATCGTTTCCATACTGGCATTCATTCAGTATATCACCCTGCAGATGAAGGGCAGCGCCTATGTTTTTGAAGTCGCGTCAGGAGGTCGTATACCGTTTTGGGCCGGAGCGCTTATTGCCTATGTGGTAGTTCTCATCTACGTCTTTTACGGAGGCGTGAGAGGTGTTGCATGGACCAATGTCTTCCAGGGAGCCTTTATGATTATCATCGCCTGGATCCTCGGACTTTACTTTGCTTTCAAACTGTACGGGGGACCTTCGGAGATGTTTCACCAGATTGCGACGGCCAACCCAATGCATCTCCTCGTCGGTCCCGGGACCAAGATGAGCTTTGCGGCATACAGCAGTGCGTTGCTGGTGTCGGTGCTGGGCTTTGCCATGTGGCCTCATCTGTTTATGAAGGCTTACACGGCAAAGAGTGAACGGGTTATCAAACAAACCATCGTTCTGTATCCAACCTTTGCTATCTTTGTCGTACCGGTTCTCTTTATCGGATTTGCCGGCGTTATGCAGGTTGCCCCCGACGTATTGGGTGCTCCGGATCGAATTCTACCGTGGATGTTCATTCATATGAAGTTTCCCTCTGTCGTAGTAGGTTTGGTTCTGGCTGCTGCACTTGCCGCCGCCATGTCTACGCAGGATACCATCACCCATGCGGCAGGGGCCATCTTTGCTCAAGACCTTGTTGAGCCTCTGAAAAAGGAAAAACACACGGATAAAGAGGCTACTATGTGGATCCGGATTTCCGTAGTGGGGTTCGGAGCGGTTTCGTATCTGGTGGCGGTCTTCGGTGGACAAACACTGGTTTCGCTGCTCTTGGGAGCCTATGGATCTATCGTTCAGCTCCTTCCACTGGCTGTGGCAACATTCTTCTGGCCGAGAGCGACAAAGGCCGGAGCAATCTGCGGGCTCCTTGTGGGTGTGCTGTACAACTACGGGATTGTGCTTAAGTTCATACCGCAGTTTTGGGGTATCCATGCCGGCATCCAAGGCCTGATTATTAATTTTATAGTATTGATTGTTGTCTCCTTACTCACCAAACCGATGGATAAGGAACACGTCCGTAAGTTTGTAAACCTGTAACCTAATAACCGTACCGGCGGGATGAAGAAATTCTTCATCCCGCCAGTCTATTGCATTATGTCGTACCCTCAGATGTGGTTCCATCCTGTCTGTGTCGAGACATCCACGAATATTCGGAGGTATTTCCATGACGAATTTCACACAACTCCTGCGTGATCATAAAGACCGTATCATTCAAATGCGCCGGGACCTGCATCGGATACCGGAACCGGCATACACGGAAAAGAAGACTTCCGCGTATGTGGCGGATTACCTGAAAAAGCTGGGACTCGAAGTTCAGACGGGCATCGCTCAGACCGGTGTCGTGGGACTGATGAGACTGGATAAGCCGGGGAAGACGTTGATGATACGATCCGACATCGATGCCCTCTCTGTTGTCGAAGCTACCGGTCTTCCTTTTTCTTCAACGCACGAAGGGGCGATGCACGCATGTGGTCATGACGGTCACATGTCGATGGCGCTGGGGGCTGCAACAGTCTTGAACAAGGTTAAGGATAAGCTCAGTGGAAATATCAAGTTTCTCTTTCAGCCGGCTGAGGAAGGACCGGGGGGAGCCAAGCCGATGATTGAAGCGGGGGTGATGGAGAATCCCCATGTGGACTTCTCCGTAGGGAGCCATCTGTGGCCTCTCATACCTGAGAATACCATAGGGGTAAAGGCCGGCTCCCTCATGGCTGCTATGGATCGCTTTGACCTTACGATTATCGGCAAAGGGGGCCATGGCGCCATGCCCCACCTGTGTGTGGATGCGCTTGAGGTGGGCACCCAGGTGGTTAACGCGCTCCAGCGCATAACCAGTCGGCATATGAATCCCTTAAATCCGACGGTGGTTACGGTCGGCCGTTTTCAGGCCGGCACCAGCTTTAACATTATTCCGGGAGTAGCCGAGATGTGCGGCACGACGAGAACGTTCGATCGGGATGTCTGGGTCTCCTGGCCCGACCGCATCGAAAAGATTGTTCGCGGCGTTTGCGAATCGATGGGTACGGAGTACGAACTGAAGTATGAGCAGGGGTATCCGCCGTTGTTTAATGACGAATCGATGACCGAAATTGTTCGCAAGTGCGCGACGGATGCCTTTGGTGAGGAGCGGGTCATTGAACCTGAGCGGACCATGGGTGGCGAGGATATGGCATTCTTCCTGGAAAAATCAAAGGGATGTTTTTTCTTTCTCGGTGTGGGGCGTGAAGGGTGTGCCCCTCTTCATAATCCGGGTTTTGACTTTAATGAAGATGTCCTGTTGACGGGCGTTGAGATGTATTGCCGCGTCGCCTTTGAACTGTTGAAATAGCGGTATCGCGTAGGCTCGAACGCAGTTGGTAATCCGGTGCTGTTCTTCCCTTAGCGAAGGTAACCTTGATACAAAGAGCAGTTGTTGCAAAACGCGCAACAACTGCTCCGGGTGAAAAGTACAAAGGTAAAAAGATCCGTAGTACCCATCGATGGTATCGCTACCCGCAAATGATTCCGCGGTGGTCCCCCGCAAGTGACCTATCTAATAAAAACAACGAATTCAATATGCATTAACTGTCTGTATTAGTTGCATTCGCTATAACCGCAGAGGCGACAGACGGCGCATCCTCCTTCATGTTCTATAATGCCGCCGCAGTCCGGGCAGGCTCCCTTGAAGAAAGAGACCTGTTCGGTGACGGTACCGAATCCGTTCGCCGACATATGGGATTTAATGGCCTTGGCGACGGCGTCTGCACAGGAAAGCACCTTGTTTTCTCCGAATCCGGAGGGGAATTGACAGGAAATTCCCTGAAGCTGCTTGATGACCTGTTGTGCCTGAATACCACTTCGCCAGCAAAGCGACACCAGACGCCCGATGGCCTCATTCTGAGAGGCGGCGCATCCTCCCGCCTTTCCCATCGTGGTAAAGAGTTCAAAGAGACCCGTTGAATCCTGATTAACGGTCACGTAGAGCGGCCCACAACCTGTCTGCATCTGGTAGGTCCACCCTTTCAGGACCTTCGGTCTTTCACGTTTGGTGGTCGATTGCACGGAGACGGTGGCAATATCGTCCGGCATATTCTCATCGTCCTTCTTTCCCGTTGAAAGAACCTGCTTGTCTCGAGTTCCGTCGCGGTAGATGGTAACGCCTTTGCAGTTCAACTCGTATGCCAGTTCGTAAACTTCCGCCACATCATCGACAGTCGCTCCGTTCGAGAAGTTGACCGTTTTGCTCACCGCGTTGTCGGTATATTTCTGAAAAGCGGCCTGCATCCTGATATGGACTTGGGGTGAAATGTCATGGGCCGTGACAAAGAGTTTGCGAATATCTTCCGGCACATCACTTATATCCCTGACGGAACCCCGTTCGGCAATACGCTGCATCAGATCGGACGAGTAGAAACCCCGTTCCTTGGCGATCTGTTCAAAGAGGGGGTGAACCTCAACGAGGATATCATCGTCCATCACCTGTCTCACGTAGGAGACAGCGAATATCGGTTCTATTCCGGATGAGGCGTTCGCAATGATAGAGATGGTTCCGGTCGGCGCAATGGTGGTGACGGTGGCATTTCTGATGGGCGGTTCATTATCTGTGTCGAAACGGGAACCGACGAAGTTCGGAAAAGCTCCCCGGCTCTCTGCGAGCTTTTGTGATGCCGCATGCCCTTCGTCTCTGATAAACCTCATTACTTTTTCGGCTAATCCGATGGCCTCTTCCTTGTCGTAGGGGATTCCCATCTGTACAAGCATATCGGCCCAACCCATGACACCAAGACCGATCTTTCGATTCTGCCGGGTTATACTCGCAATTTCCTCTAAGGGGTAGCGGTTTATTTCTACCACATTGTCAAGGAAATGGACGGCCAGATGGACAACCTTCTTCAGCTTATCCCATGATACCTTTCTCTTCGTTACCACTCTGGACAGATTTATGGAACCGAGATTACAGGACTCGAAGGGAAGCAGCGGCTGTTCTCCGCAGGGGTTTGTCGATTCAATGGTGCCTATGTGAGGGATGGTATTGTCCCGGTTCAGTCTGTCCAGAAAGACGATGCCCGGTTCCCCGTTTTTCCATGCCTGTGTCACGATACGCCTGAACACCTTCCGCGCATTGAGGGTGCCTGCAAATTTGCCGTCTCGCGGATTGACAAGGTTATAATCTTCATCCTTCTTTACAGCCGTCATGAATGCCTCGGTAATGCCAACGGATATGTTGAAATTGTTAAGTTTTTTCTTGTCGTCCTTGCACATGATGAAATCCATGATATCGGGGTGATCCACACGGAGTATCCCCATATTTGCGCCGCGGCGTGTCCCTCCCTGTTTTATCGTTTCCGTGGCAATATCGAAGACCCTCATAAAGGAGATGGGGCCGCTGGAAACGCCGGTCGTACTCTTGACGACATCATTGGCAGGTCTGAGTCTGGAAAAGGAAAAGCCCGTTCCGCCGCCCGATTTGTGGATCAGGGCCGTATATTTGACCGCATCGAAGATCTCTTCCATGGAGTCGCCTACAGGGAGTACGAAACAGGCTGAAAGCTGTCCCAGTTCCCGTCCCGCATTCATCAGTGTCGGCGAGTTCGGAATGAATTCCAGGTTTGTCATCATGGAATAAAAATCTTCTGCCAGCGAATTCGTGTCAGCTTTTTCGTCAAACTCTCGATCAGCATTGGCGATGGTTTCTGCTACACGCCTGAACATATCTGTTGGAGTTTCCAAGGGTTTTCCTTCGTTGTCCCGTTTCAGATATCGCCTTTGCAGCACGGTAATGGCATTGGATGTTAAAAGCGGCTCAATCCTGGAAGTCATTATACTCATTAAATCTTTTCTCCTTTATGATGGGTACGGTTTATAAAAATGAATACTATATATACGGTGTGTCCAATATTCGACCACAACATGTAGTGTGTGTCAAGCTACTAAAGGGGTGAGAATGCATTTTTTGTGCGTTCATTGTTTTTTATTAACTCAGATGTGAGCTAACCTAGCGTTATTTACATTTTCGGGATTTCCTGTCAGAAGGTAGAGAGAGGAGGAGATCCCATGGTGATTCACAAACGGACACGGTTGACACCGATTCAGCGTCAGGAGAT
>Ga0116164_10000079_pt1 | contig 93483 bp, 77 predicted proteins | sample AD_UKC109_MetaG_FD_89888 | JGI IMG/M metagenome (GOLD analysis project Ga0116164, IMG submission 89888) | Active sludge microbial communities of municipal wastewater-treating anaerobic digesters from Hong Kong - AD_UKC109_MetaG | ecosystem: Engineered > Bioreactor > Anaerobic > Digestate... | reverse complement strand
TCCGTGTGGGACGGCATCGACCGCACCACCAACCTGGTCGTCGCCGGGAAAACCGTGGTGGTCGCGGGCTACGGCTGGTGCGGCAAGGGCGTGAGCATGCGGGCCAAGGGGCTGGGCGCGCAGGTGGTGATCACCGAGGTCGATCCCGTGAAGGCTGTGGAGGCCGTGATGGACGGGTTTACGGTGCTGCCGATGGCGCAGGCTGTGAAAACTGGAGACATTTTCATCACCGTTACCGGCTGCAAGGATATTATCACGCCCGCGCATATGAAGGATATCAAGGAGGGCGCGGTGCTGTGCAACGCCGGGCACTTCAACGTGGAGGTCGCCGTTGCGAAGCTCAAAAGGGAAGCCACGCGAATCGAAGACGTGCGCGAGAACATCGAAGCCCTGAGCTTCGACCTGCCGGAAGGCGACACCAAAACCGTCTATCTGCTGGCGGAGGGAAAGCTCGTCAACCTCGCGGCAGGCGACGGCCACCCCGCCGAGATTATGGATATCAGCTTTGCGCTGCAGGCGCTGTGCCTGGAGCACGTCGCAATGCACAGCGACGCGCTGACGCCCGGCGTATACCCCGTGCCCGACGCGATTGACAGCGCCGTGGCCGCCCTGAAGCTCAAAACCCTCGGCGTTGCCATCGACACCCTGACGGATGAACAGGCCGCGTATATCCGCTCTGAAAACGGCTGAACGAATGGCGCGTCCCTGCACAGAAAGAATTGCATTTGGAACCGTGCTATGCTTAGACCCTACCAGGTTTGGAAAGGCGGGGTCCTGATGACGAACGAGGCAATGACGCGCGCGGCGCTTGCCAACGACGCAAGCTTCGACGGTGTATTTTGGTACGGGGTGAAATCCACGGGCATCTATTGCCGCCCGTCGTGCGTGTCACGCAGCCCCAGGCCCGAAAACATGGTGTTTTTTGCCTCGCCGCAGGCCGCCGCGCAGGCGGGGTACCGCCCCTGCAAGCGCTGCCGCCCCGACCTCAAGGAGTACCAGCCAGTGCAGGAGCTGGCGCGGACAATGAAGACCGTCATCGACGACGGGTTTGCGCAAAAGGCGGTCATGTTTGAAGCCCTGAAGCAGCTGGGCGTCAGCCCCCGGCGCGCCATAGAAATCTTCAAGGAATCGTATCACACAACCCCCGGCGCGTATGCCGACAGCCTGCGCATTGCCCAGGCTAAGCTTCGGCTGTGCGAAACCGACGAGACGGTTCTGGATATCGCCCTATCGCTGGGGTTTGAAAGCCTATCGGCGTTCTATGCCCTGTTTGGCAAGGCGGTGGAGATGCCGCCCGCCGCGTACCGGCGGGCGATGCGCTCCGGCATACAGGCGGCGGGGATGGCACAGGTGTACCAAACGCCGCTTGGTCCGGTCACAGTCGCCGCGAATGAGGGCGCTGTGACCCGCCTGTTCTTTGGCGCTGCGCCGTCCGGCATGCCGTTGCGGGCCTCCGGGCTGACGGATCTGGCTGCCGAACAGTTCGTGGAGTATTTAAAGGGCCTTCGGCAAGCGTTCACCGTGCCGCTGCGCCCTGCCGGAACGCCGTTTCAGCGGCGGGTCTGGGAGGAACTCCTGAAAATCCCCTACGGCGAAACGGCGACCTATGGTCAGCTGGCGCAGCGCATCGGCCGCCCCACGGCCGCCCGGGCGGTGGGCATGGCAAACCACCACAATCCCATTGCCGTGCTGATCCCCTGCCATCGCGTGGTGGGCGCGAACGGCGCGCTGACGGGCTACGCCGCCGGACTGCCGATGAAGCGGCGGCTTTTGGAACTGGAATCGAATTTTCACAGGAACGAGGACACCCGATGAGCTATGCTTACGCTCCCGGCTGCGCGCTGACGGACTACAAACCCCACCTGGCGGAAAAGGTGCATGCGTTCTTATGCGAATACCTGGGCGATATGCCCCTGTACGATGGTTGCTGCCGTGTGCCCCATACCCTGGCGGAGGGGACAATTGTGATCAACACCTGCCCCGGCTGCAACCGCCGCTTCCAGGAGGAGCAGGAGGGCATCTCCACAGTTTCGCTGTGGGAGGTGCTGGCGGACTGCGACGCCTTTCCCTTTCCAAATTACGGCGGCATGCCCATCGCCATCCACGACGCCTGCCCCACGCGCGGCGAGCCCAGGCTGCACGAGGCCGTCCGCACGCTGCTTGCAAAAATGAACCTGACCGCAGCGGAACCCGCCCATAGCAAAGAGAACCAGCGCTGCTGCGGCGACAGCGCCTATCCAAAGAAGCCCATCCCCGAGATTTACGCAGCGATGAAGGCCCGCGCCGACGAAATGCCCTGTGAGGATGTCTGCGTGTACTGCGTTGCCTGCGTGAAGGCCATGGCGACCGGCGGCAAAACGCCGCGCTATCTGGTCGACCTGCTTTTCGGCGAGCCGACCGCCCCCAATGCGAACGACGACTATAGTTTTTATAACGAGTTGCGGGCGTATCGGGATACCGTGCAATGAAATAAGCCACATAAAACAACGACCCGCAACCAAAAGGCCGCGCAGCGCGCGGCCTTTTGGTTGCGGGTCTATCGCCCGGCCGGGTGACTGTTGCTTACGCCAGCCGGATGCCGTTTCGGGCCTGCTCGGCCTGGTAGCTTTCCACCAGCTTGCGGATGCGGTCGTAGGGGTTTAACAGCTGGCTGATGCTGCGGTCGTGGTTGATGGAGGCGATGATGTAGGAGATGAACTTGCTCATATCCGCCTGTAAAAACCAGGGTGCGGCTTTGAGCTCCGGGCGCGTGTAGGTAAGGTTGGTGGAGATCACACGCGTGATGATGCCGTCCTCGTACGCCTGGTTGTACTCCTCAAGCCCCGCGGTAAACAGGGGGAAGGTCGCGGCGGCGTAAATGCGGCCCGCGTCGCGTTTTTTCAGCTCCTTGGCGAGGTCCAAAATGCTCTCGCCGGAGGACAGAATATCGTCGGAGACGAAAATGTCCTTGCCCTCCACGCTGTCGCCCAGGTATTCGTGGGCCACAATGGGGTTGCGGCCGTTGATGATTTTGGTATAGTCGCGCCGCTTGTAGAACATCCCCATATCCAGCCCCAGCACCGAGGAATAGAAGATGTTGCGGTCGATGGCGCCCTCATCCGGAGAGACGATCATCATGTGGCGCTTGTCCAGCCACAGGTCCTTCTGCTCGCGCATGAGCGCCTTCAAAATCTGATACGAGGGCTTGACCGAATCAAACCCGATCAGCGGAACGGCGTTCTGTACGCGGGGGTCGTGGGCGTCAAAGGTTACAATATTGGTCACGCCCATGTTCTGGAGTTCCTGCAGGGCCAGCGCGCAATCCAGGCTTTCGCGGCTGGTGCGGCGGTGCTGCCGGGCTTCGTAGAGCATGGGCATGATGATATTGATGCGTTTGGCGCGGCCGCCGATGGCGGCAATGATGCGTTTGAGGTCCTGGTAGTGGTCGTCGGGGGACATGCGTTCGGGCGAGCCGTACAGGTCGTAGGTTACGTTGTAGGCGCCGATATCCGAAACAATGAAGATATCGTAGCCGCGCACCGTGGATTTGATCATTCCCTTGCCTTCCCCTGTGGAAAACCGGGGGCAGGCAATGTCGATCAGAAAGTTCTCGCGGTCTGCGCCAAGCTCGCCCCGAAGCGGAATGTTGGTGCCCTCCATCGCCTCGTTCTGGTCGCGCCAGCGCATCAGGTAGTTGTTGATTTTGGCCCCCATCTCTTCGCAGCCGGGCATCACGATGAGCCCAAGCGGTCCGTAGGGGGCCGAAGTAAATTCCTCGCTTGGCTTTTTGCCGGTGTTTGGCATGATGTTGCTCCTTTGCAATCACGATAATCAAACCTGCGCTTTCAGTATACCGCAATTTTGAACCAATGGAAAGATGAATGTAAAAAGGAAATGAAATCAAGGTTCGGTTTTTGTGGGGTCATTCTTCTTGAAAATCCAGAATTTGCTGGCGATGTAGTTAAAGACGATCACCAAAACAAGCACAAGCACGCGGGCGATGATGTTGGGCATTCCCAGCACGCTGAGCAGCGCCGCCAGACCCAGCTCAAACAATAGCAGGGTGAGTATGCGCGCGGAGACAAACTGCAAAAAAGCCGTAAAGCGGGCTTTTTGGCTGCTGTAGCTGACGCGGAACACCATGCCCCGGTTGAGCCAGAAGGCAAAGATCACCGCCACAATCCAGGAAACGATATTGGCGATGGTCACCTGCGCGGTGGTCGCCAGATTGATGACGTCTACCACCCATGCAAAGGCCTCTCCTTGCGGCATGTCCGGAGCGCTTCCCGCCGCCAGCACAAAATACAGGCCGTAGGAGATCATAAGCGACACCGCCGTGGTGAGCGCACCCGCGATCACATAGCGGATAAGCTCCCATAGGTCGTCTTGCTTTTCCCGGTACAGGGCTTTGAGCTTGTGCATGGCGTTCTCCTTGCGAAAAAGTTCCCGTATCTTCCGCGTAGGTGTTCCACGTATGTTTCCGCTTTCCCTGCCTTGCGGGATTACGATGCGTGCGCCGCTGTAACAAAACGAATTGTACGACGCTCATTGCGCAGACAACACAAAAACAGGCGGGGGAGCCCCGCCTGTTTTTGCGTTATAGCGTAATCGTTTCCCCGCCCGGGGTGAGCATATCGACCATGATGTAGATATCCATGTGCTCTGTGCCGTCCTTTGTGTACACATGCTCAAAGCAGCTGAGCTGCCCTTCGGGCGTCCCGTGGCGGATGGCCTTGTCCTCGATATACTTCTGGATGGTCTTGTACGCGCCGGGGATCAGGTCAAACGGGGCGCGGAAGGGATCGCGCACGGTGATGCGCGCGTACTTGGCGGTATCCTGCCAGCTCTCGCGCACGCCCTGGCATTTCGCGGTAAAGCTATCGGGCAGCACCACGGCGGACAGGTAACCCCGCAGACCGTATACGGTTTTCTGCTCGATGGTGAGCATCGGCACGTCGCAGCCGATCATGGTCGCGCCCTCCAGCCCGTTTTGCTTTGCCCATTTCTGCATGTGGGCGATGCTGTCGTCCTCCGGCTCGCCGGAGATCACCACGTACTGCGCCATGCGGAAGCGATTCAGCTTCACGATCTCCACGGGCGAATAGGCTTCGGGGGCTTTGTTCAGGTCTTTGAGCAGGAGCTGGTCGAGCGAAACGTGAAAGAACTCCGCCAGCGCGACGAGCTTGTCCACCTCCGGGTAGGCGGCGCCGGACTCCCACTTGGATATGGTCTGGCGGGACACAGTGAGTTTGTCTGCCAGCGCCTCCTGGGAGAGATTGCCGTTTGCTTTGCGCAGTATTTGCAGATTGCCTGAAAAGTGATTCATGATACTTTCCTCCGTTTTGTTGCAGAGGCCTCTGTTTGCATCGATGCGATTTTCAGTATACGGTTTTTTTGGTCTGCGGCAACCAACCGGCGTTCACGTATACAGGCAAATGCGCAACCAGCGGTTGCGGCGGCAAGCGGGCAGATGAAAACAGCCCCGGAAGACCGGTCTGCGGGGGAAGGACCGCTATGTAAGCGTTTTCGGCTTTGCAAAATAATACCCCTGAATGATGAAATGGCCGATGCTTTTGAGAAGATCGTACTGCTCCTGCGTTTCCACGCCCTCGGCAACCACGGCGAAGCTGTAGACATCCTTCAGGGAGGCAATGATTTCGATAATCTTTAAGATTCTGGAATCGGTTGTGATCTGATCGATAAACGAGCGGTCAATCTTGACCTCGTCAAAGAGCAGCCTTGACAGATAACTCAGGGACGAATACCCGGATCCGAAATCATCCAGCGAGATCTGGAAGCCTAGTTTTTTGATATCTTTCACCACGGTCAGCGCATTATCGATGTTGTCAATCAGCATTTCTTCGGTGATCTCAAACATAATGTTTTCAGGCCTGGCCTGCCCCAGGTTGTCGGGATCGGAAATGTAGCTGATAAAATCCTGGCTTTGCAGGTACTGGGGAGAGACGTTGATGGAGACCTTGATGTCCGGACCGTAGGTCTCGCGCAGTGTTGGATAGTCGTCCAGCACCCTGCGGATCACCTGGTTGCCAAACACGGAATACAGCGTCGATTTTTCGATCACCGGGATAAATCTGCCAGGGGAAACCGGCCCGAGCTCTTTGCTGTTCCAGCGGGATAAGGCCTCGACGCCCACAACCCGGTGGCTTTCGCTGTCGACCTTTTCCTGATAGACCACGGTAAACGCCTGGCTTACAATGGCGTCGTCCACCATCTGCCGGAAATCGTACTCCGCCCGGATGCGGGCTTCCATGGTTTCATCATATTTCACCGGTAGAAGAGCATGGTTGGCCGAGGCATCCTGCAGCGCAATCTTTGCTTTTTGATAGGCCTCCAGAAAGCTGCCGCCTGATTTTGAGCACTCAAAATATCCCAAATGGATATGGATGCCCCGTTTCCATTTGGTGAGCCTTGCGTGCTTTTGCACCGCATCGATGGATTGCTGCACAAAGGGCAGGAATTCATCCATTCGCTCCTTTTTCCACACAAAGGCAAACTCGTTGGCATCGGTTCTGGCATACTGCAGGAACTGATCCTTTCGGGCCACCAGCAGCTCGCTGATTCCAAGGATGATTTCATTCGTCACGTCTTCGCCGTAGATGGAATTGATCAGGCTGTAGCCGTCAAGGCTGAACAGGGCCAGTATCCCGGCGTTTCCGGCAAGCCGGTCGTTTTCGGTCAGGAGCTTGTTTTTGTTGGGCAGCCCCGTCAGGGAGTCATAAAAGGCCAGCTTGTCGATCACCTTGAGCTGTTCCTCGGTCTTGCTCAGGCTCATGCCGAAGTATTTTTTGATCACATTGATAATCACGATCAGAATCAAAAGGCTGATGATAAAAACGATCAGCAGGTTAATCCAGCTTGGAATCACGTTGGGGTTAAACTTTGGGCTGCTGATGTCGTAGGCGATTACCCCAAAGCGCACCAGCCCGATAAAAACGGCCGCGCCGCCGGACAGCAGCAGCGCATAGAGAATAGAGCTTCGCTTGGACAAAAACCCGGTGATGAGCATGCTGCCGATCAGCAGTGTTAAAAACCCGGCACCGGCATACCCGGAAACGACAAGCGACGTAAACCCGGCAACAATGGTGAGCAGGGCCATGAACGTGATTTTGATTTTGTTGCCGATTCGTTTGCGAAATACGGTCAATAAGACCATCGACACCGTGATGGCAAGATCTATATACATGATGATGCTGTTGCTGCGGAGATAATCGTTGATCACCATCAGCAGGACCAGCGGAATGGTCACAGGGATAATGATGTTCAGGCTGTGCTCGATTTTTGACAGAATCAGTCGGTTGTACTCTTTTTGACCCGCATCCTGCGGGGTGGCAAACGCCTCTTCCTGCCTGTATTTTTTCATCATAGCCGCATCAACTCCTAGAATCTGTGGAAGATGATGGAATATGTGTATCGTAGCACTTTTTGATGGTGAAGTAAATCGCGGCGATATGGAGCGGCATAGGTATACAGGCTGCCGTTCCGCACGGGGTATTAGTCCTCCCCGTGATCACCGCGGGCGTAATCGCAGCTTAAAATATCCTGTAGCGCAACGGAGATCGGTTCTTTTTTGGCGGATAAGCGCAGGGTCGCGCTGGTTTCATCCAGCGCGAGAACGACGGCGTTTTTCTGCACAATCGCGCCGCCCAGCAGGAACATCACGCGGATCTTGCGCCCGTTTTGCAGGGAGTAGCGCAAAAAGCGGTTCATGGCCGCACATCTCCGACGTCCCAGATGACGGTGCCGCCGCTTTGGCTTTCATACACGCGGGGGAACAGCGCGTCCAGCGCCGCCTCGTCCACACTGTAGGACGAGCGCTCCCAGCTGCTGACGTACACATAGTCAACGCCATATTCCGCAAGGAATGAAAGGGTTTCCGCCGGGCTTTGGTAAAACGCGGTCACGGCGCGTTTCCGGTCGGCGGTGGAATAGCCGTGGAAGTACAGGTACAGGTCGGTGCCGCACACGATGGTGCGCCCGGCCAGCGATGCGGCGGGGTTCAAATGCTGCGTTCCGGTCACAAATACGCTGTGCTCCGGGGTGTTGTCGCGGATGAACGCGGCCGCCGTGACATCCTCCTTGGTATATGCCTGATAATCGCTGACCACCTCGCGCGCTACGGTCAGCCCCGCCGAGAGAAAGCAGACGATCAGCACGAGCACCGCCAGCACACGCCGCCCGCCCAGGCCCCTGAGCTTTTCGTAAAGGGTGATCAGGTAATCGGCGGCCATGGGCAGGCACAGCAGGAACCAGACGTAAATCAGCTTGTTGTTGTCGTATTCATTGGGCTGGAACAAAATGAACTCCGCCACCAGCAGGATGAAAAACGCGCCTGCGGCGATGAAGCGGTACTGGCGTATCGCGTCTGGGTTTTCCTTTTTTCTCTGGAACAGCGCGAGGATAATCAACAGATAGGGGATGCCGATATTTTTGATGTAGAACCAGAAGTACGGTTCCACCAGCCCGGCCCCGCCCCGGTTGTTGCACCAGTTGAACTGGAAGCGCAGAAAGTGATCCGAGCCGGTTGCCTGCGCAAACGCCAGCGGCACCAGCTGCGGCAGCGCGAGGATGACGGCAATGCCGCCGAACCAAAGGAATGGCTTGAACGCCGTAAGCTTCTCGCCTTTGGGCGCTTCCAGTACGGCATAGCCGCAAAAGCCGATGCTGGCAAGCCCCAGCGCCAGAAAGCTGTGCGTGTGCAAAAGCGGCAGTCCGCCCGCCATGACGCCCGCGAGCGCCATCTCGCGCATGGGCGCGCGGCGCCTCTTCGCAAGTGGCGGGAGGATCAGCAAAAGGATTGGCATCAGCATCGCCCAGCCGCCCGCGAAGCTGCGCTGCGGCACGAGCATATCGCAGATGATGTTCACCCAGCGCAGGTTATAGGGGTCGGGCTGGTTGGTGGGGGTTTTGTAATAGCCGGTCATCACGGTATGTAGATTGTCCCACACGGTGGTCTTCACGCCGTTTTCCACCGTGCCGGACAGCGTATAGAAAAACCCAAGCCCGCCGTTTAAAAAAAGCAGCAGCACGGCAAGCGCCGCCGCGCCGCGCCTTTTGCACAGCTCCGAGGCCAGTAGCACATAGCCGGAGAACGCGAACGCGCAAAATAACGTGCCTGTGAACGCCATCGCCATGGGCAGCGAGAACCCCAGCATATACAGGCTGGTCGCAACGGTATCGGACAGGTAGGGGTAGGCCAGCGCCGCGCCCAGCAGCAGGTTGTTTTGCAGCGGAAAGCTCGCGTTGACCGCCGAGGTGGTAATCGCCAGATGCAGCGACAGATCCCCGTAGGTGCTCTGCCCCACGTGGTAGCTGCCGTCCGCCGCCGGGCGGATGGAGTGCGTATACTCCAGATACGCCGCCAGCAGCGTCAGCGGCAGGGCGATAAACAGCAGCAGCTTCAGGTCCTGCTTGTCCCGTTCGGAGACCCTGAGCGGCTGGGCGGAATCCCGCCAAATATACGCGCCCAGCACAAGCAGCCCAAGCGTGCCCGCCGCAAGTCCGTGCGCCAGAATGGAAAAGCGAACCGCGTAGGCCCACAGCGCGGGCAGCCACAGCAAAAGCATCAGCCCAAACGCCGCGCCCAGGTACCAGCGGATCACCGCCCGCCGCCCGGGCAGCAGGAAGCGCGCGATCATTATGCCCCCGGCGAGGAAGAACAGCAGGTAGATGAAGCCGATCAAGCGAGAACCTCCTTGTGCCACGGACTACGGAATGTATACGCCTTTGCGGTTTTATTCTTCTGCGGGTTGGATACCGTCGGCTTGCGCGTCCGGCGGCGGCACGGCTTGCTTGATGATATTGGCAGCGTGCATGGCGCCGTCGTACGAGCTTCCAATCGAAAGCACCATGCTTAGCCCCTGCTCTACGGTGATATCGACAGCCGTTACGTCATCCCTGTCGTACAGCATCAAAAACCCCATGGTCGGGTTTGGCGACGTTGGCACAAACACGCAGATTTTCTCGCTTTCATCCAGCGAGATATGGGTATTGGTGACAAAGCCGATGCTCTTGCCCTTGGTGTTTGGGAAATCCACCAAAACAACCTGCTTGAAGTTGCTTTTGCCGGTATCTGAAAACTTGCTGAAGATATTTTTCAGCGGCTTGTAAATCCCCTTGAGGATGGGGGTTTTTTCGAGAATCGACTCCACCTTGTGGGCGATGCTTTTCCCGATCAGCCTGCCGGAGAACACGCCGATGAGATAGATCAGAAGAAGGGTAACGACAATGCCAAGACCGGGAATCCGCCTCCCCAGATACTCGTACAGCACGTCTCCCAAGATGGAATCAGCCCATGTGAAGAGCTGGATCAATACCCAAACGGATATTGCAATCGGGAGCAGCAGGACAAGCCCGGTGAGAAAATCCTTTTTGATGGAACCTTTTTTCTGCATGGGGTGCTCCTTTCATACGTTGAACAAAGGGTTGCGGGCGACGGCCTGCGCCCGGCGCGGCAGATTATACCGATAGCATCTGCCGGAAAAACTGCACGGCCACCTGCAGGGCGCTGTCGTCGGCGCTGCATTCGCCGCGCAGGGCCTGCTGCGCCGTGAGCAGGAAGGGTGAAAAGCGGTATACGTTGCCCTTGAGCGGCGCGTAAAAGCGCCCGTCAGTTACGTGGGGCGACAGGCAAGGCGCGATCACCACCCGGTCGAACAGGATTTCGATAGCGGTCTCCAGCGCGTCCCAGGCGGGGTGATCCACGCCGCTTTGGGTGGAGTGCTCGTTTGCAATGGTCACGGTCAGCCTGCCGCCGCTGCGGCAGGTGTTTTTCAAAAGTCGCGCCTGCCACCAGCTCAGCTTGCGCTTGCCCGGCACCGTCGTCAGCGAAAACCCAAGCGATGCCGAGGCCGGAGGCCGCGAGGCCTCCCCCTTGGTGTGGATGTCCGTAATGGTTAACTGGCTTTTGAAGAACTGCGCCATAATCGCCCGGCCGTGCCAGCGCACCCGCAGCATGGGAAAGAAGAAGCGGGAGTGCCTGAGGACAAAGCGGAAGCGCGCGGGCGCGGTTTGCGACAGGGTTTTGAGCATCATCTCGCTGGCCAGGCACAGCTCGTCGCGCGTGTCGTGGCGGGACAGCCAGGCGCTGGACTTGAACAGCGTATTGAGCGCCGAGCCCATGGTATCCTCAGGGGTTTCGGTCGCGTCGATATGCCCCTGGAGCTGGCCTTTTTCGGTGATGCCGATCAGCGCCAGCGGCGCGCCGGGGGGCAGGAAGCGGCGGAATGCCGCGTGGGTTACGTAGCCGCCGTGATCCAGCACAAAGCAGGGGGCAATCTTGCGCCGTTTCAAGTACTCGGCGATGGATTTTGCGCCCGTGCCGCCGGATAAACCGTCCATCGACAGCGCCAGAATCAGGTCGCCGCCCGGGCGGTAGCCCTCGGAAAGCAGGGCGTCCAGCGCTTCGAGTAGCGCAATCAGGTGCGCGCGCTGCAAGGGCGCGGTATAGCTGCCCGCGCCCGTTGTTTTGCAGGACAGGCTGTCCAGATGCGATACGAACAACAGCGGATCGGTGGTGCTCGCGCCGGTCATCTCCAGCGTAAACGCGTTGTTTTCAAAGCTGCGCACTTCCATGCGCTCAAACAGGCGCGGATAGCGCGAAACCAGCAGCGTCCGCACTTTTTCGGCGCCTTTTTTGGAATATGCGGTAAAAAAGCGCAAGTCCCGCAGCATCTCCTGTGCGCGGCGGCTATTGAGTGGGACTAAAAATTCGCTCAAATGGGTTCCTCCCGGCCCGCCGGGCGGGCGTGTGTCGTGGGGCGGGTTGAAACATTCGGATGTGATAGGTATTTCTGCCTGTATGGGGCGAACTCCTGCCGGAAGGCCTCAGGCCCGTTATGCTGACAGTGAACCGGAAACATCTGCGAACGGAGCAGCGCAGCATATACGAAAATAATCTTCTCTTGGTCAGGGAGATCATGATGGATGGCACGCGCAAGGCCAACAGCATAGGAAATGAAACGATTTCACAGGGCAAGGCGGCGATGGGTGTGTTTTTGCAATATTGCCTAATAGTAGCAAACGAGAACTATAAAGGACGTCCGCCCGGTTTCCTTTCCCCCGAAAACATGCTAGAATGAGTTGATCCGCTGCGGACACTTTGCGGGGATGCCCCGCCGCAGCCAATACGCCTGCCTGCCTTGCCTGTATTACAGTTTTCATACGGTTTTTCATTAAAGGAGACGATTTTTTGACCCGTGCCATGAGGATCGGCAGCGTGCCCATCGGCGGAGGCGCGCCCGTAACCGTGCAAAGCATGACCAATACCGATACGCGGGATGCCAACGCCACCCTGAACCAGGTTCGCGCCCTGGCCGCCGCCGGGGCGGATATCGTGCGCGTCAGCGTGTACGACGACGGTTGCCTGACCGCGTTTCAAACCATATGCGAGGCCTCGCCCGTGCCGATCGTGGCCGATATCCACTACCGCGCGGACCTGGCCGTGGGAGCGCTGGAGCGCGGAGCAGCGAAGGTGCGCATCAATCCGGGCAATATCGGCTCGGAGCGCAAGGTGAAAATCGTGGCCGACTGCGCCAGAGCGCACGGCGCGCCCATCCGCATCGGCGTCAACTCCGGGTCGCTGGAGCGGGACATCCTGCATCAATACGGCGGCGTGACCGCCGAGGGCATGGTGGAAAGCGCGCTCAAGCATGCCCGGATGCTGGAAAACGCCGGGTTTTCCGATATTGTTTTGAGCCTGAAGGCGTCGGATGTGCCTATGACCGTCAAGGCGTGCCAGCTCATCGCCAAGGCCTGCGACTATCCCCTGCACCTTGGCGTTACCGAGGCCGGGCTGCCCGGCGACGGGCATGTGAAAAGCGCGATCGGCATCGGCAGCCTGCTATTGATGGGCATCGGCGATACCATCCGCGTGTCGCTCACCGGCGATCCCGTGCCGGAGGTCGCCGCGGGCATTTCCATCCTGAAAGCCTGCGGGCTTCGCAGCGGAGGAGTGAAGCTCATCTCCTGCCCCACCTGCGGGCGCACGGAAATTGATCTGGAGGCCATCGCCCGCCGCGTACAGGATGAGCTTCAGGATATCACAACCCCCCTGACCGTCGCGGTGATGGGCTGCGTGGTCAACGGCCCCGGCGAGGCGCGGGAGGCCGATATCGGCCTTGCGGGCGGCGGCAACGGCAAAGGGGTCATCTTCCAGAAGGGCAGACCGCCCGAACCTGTGGAGGGAGACCTTGCCGAAACCTTGATTCAGCGCGTCAGGAGTTATCAACTTGAACAAAGCCGAACTGATTCAAACCCTTGAAAAAACGCTTCCGGAGCTTTCCGGCAAGCTATCCATTGAACGTGTGCTTTTCCGCGCGGCGGACAACAAGGCGTATTTCAGCCTCCTGTCCGACGTGCTGGTGGATGAACGCGCGTTTTTAAAGCTCGATTCGCGGCTGTCGTCGCTGTTTCCGGGCATGCACATCGCGCTGCGCGTGGCTTCGCCGCAGCTCAAGGATCAATTCCTAAGCGATATCCAGGCCTACACGCCCGTGCTCAAGGCGTTTTTGCGCAGGCAAAGCCCCGCCATCCGCACCTGGCTGGACGACGTTGGCTGGAGCATTGCCGACGAGCAGATTCTGCTGGTCTGCCCGGATGATTTCGCCGTGCAGTTTTTCAAGCGCAACAAGCTGGACGAAAAGCTCTCCCAGGCTGTGTGGGATATTTTCCGCCTGCGCATGCCCGTGACGCTGGAAAAATGCGGTGAGCGCGAGCAGTGGGTGGAGCGTATGCGCGCCGAGGCCGAGAGCCGCAAGGCGGAGCAGCATTTGGACGACCGTGCCGGCAACCCGCACCTGCAGGGGAGCGAACCTCCAGCCGCGCCCCCGCCCCCGCCGCCTGAACCCAAGACGCCCAAGGCAAAGCCCGCCAAAGCGCGCGCGGGCGCTGCCATCAAGGGCCGTGCCATCGCCGAAAAGCCTGTGCCCATCGGCGAGCTTACCGAGGAGAGCGGCGTGGTGGTGGTCGAGGGCGTTGTCGCCAACACCCCGGTGTTCAAGGAGCTCAAGGGCGGGGAAACGGCGCTGATTTCGTTTGCCCTGGGCGACGAGACCTCCACGGTGTTTTGCAAGGCGTTCTTCAACTATAAGGACCGCCGTTCGGACGAGCCGCCCACCCGCGCCCAGAAGGAAAAGATCAACAAGCAGGTGGAAAAGATCACCCACGGCGCGCGGCTGCGGCTGCGCGGCGAGTGCAAGATGGACAGCTTTCTGGATGAGATTTCCATCAATATCCGCGATATGCAGCTGCTGCCCACCGAAACGCGCAAGGATTTGGCCCCTGAGGGGCAAAAGCGCGTGGAGCTGCACCTGCACACCCTGATGTCCGCCATGGACGCGACGGCCGACGCCGCCGATCTGGTGGCGCAGGCCGCCAAGTGGGGGCATCCCGCCATCGCCATTACCGATCATGGCGTAACCCAGGCCTATCCCGCCGCGTTTTCCGCCGCGAAAAAGCACGGCATCAAGCTGATACCCGGCCTGGAAGGCTATCTGTGCGATTCTATGCCGCTGGTGAGAAACGTGGATGCCCGCCCCATCAACGATACCATTGTGGTGCTCGATTTTGAAACCACGGGTCTTTCGCCCGTCGCCGACCGCATTATCGAGATCGGCGCCGTGAAGCTTGCAAACGGGGTCGTTACCGAAGAATTTTCCATGCTGTGCGATCCGGGCGTGCCCCTGCTGCCCAAGATTACCGAAATCACCGGCATCACCAGCGCGATGCTGCAGGGCAAGCCGTCGCCCGCCGAGGGCATTCGCAAGCTGATGGACTTTATCGGCCCCCACGCCATCGCGGCGCACAACGCGTCGTTCGACGTCGGGTTTTTGCGCGCCGAGGCGCGGCGCAACGAGCTTTCGTTCTTCGCGCCGGTGATCGACACCCTGTCGCTTGCGCGGCGCATGTACCCAAGCCTGCGCAGCTACCGCCTGGGCGCGCTGTGCCGCATGCTCAAGGTGCCGCTGAAAAACGCGCACCGCGCCGTGCACGATGCCGCGGCGACCGCCAAGGTATTAAGCATCATGCTCGCCGATGTGGAAAAGCGCGGCGCGAAGACCCTGCAGGATATCGACGGGGTCATCAGCGGCGAGAGCTACAGCGATTCCAACCATATTATTCTGCTGTGCAAAACGCGCGAGGGCATGGAGAACCTGAGCCGCATCGTCACCGAGTCGCACCTGAAATACTTCCGCCGCACGCCCACCATTCCGCGCCGTTTGATCGATAAATACCGCGCCGGGCTTTTGGTGGGCAGCGCGTGCGAGGCGGGGGAGCTGTTCCAGGCCGTGGCCGCCGGGCGCAGCGACGAGACGCTTGAAAAAATCGCGTCCTTCTACGATTATCTGGAGATTCAGCCTGTGGGCAACAACGCCTTCATGCTGCGCAGCGGCGAGGCCGAGAGCGAGGACCAGCTCCGCGACTTCAACCGCAAAATCGTAGCGCTGGGCGAGCGGCTGCGCAAGCCCGTCGTCGCCACCGGCGACGTGCACTTCAAAGAACCGGAGGACAAAATCTACCGCGCCATTTTGCAGGCGGCCACCGGCTTTGAAGATGCCGATGATCAGCCGCCCCTGTACTTCAAGACCACCGACGAGATGCTCAGCGAGTTTTCCTATCTGGGAGAGGAAAAGGCTCTTGAGGTCGTGGTGCATAACCCGCAGAAGATCGCCGATATGGTGGACGCCCTCACCCTGTTCCCCAAGCATCCCACCGGCGCGGAAACCTTCCAGCCCCTGTGGGAGGACGCCGCCGAGAACATTGAATCCACCTGCTGGACGCGCGCCAGGGAGCTGTACGGCGATCCCCTCCCGGAGCTGATCGAGCAGCGGCTGAAGAAAGAATTGCATTCCATTATCGGGTACGGCTTTGCCACGCTGTATGCCATCGCGCAGAAGCTCGTGCAGAAGTCGCTGACCGACGGGTACCTGGTCGGCTCGCGCGGCAGCGTGGGCAGCTCGTTCGTGGCGATGCTGTGCGGCATTACGGAGGTCAACCCCCTGCCGCCGCACTACCGCTGCGAAAAGTGTGGAAGCGTGGTGTTTACCGCGCCGGAGCTCGCCGCCGTGGGGCCGGATCTGCCCGACAGCGTCTGCGAGCACTGCGGCGCGCCGATGATCAAGGACGGCTACGATATTCCCTTTGAGGTCTTTTTGGGCTTCAAGGGCGATAAGGTGCCCGATATCGACCTGAACTTTTCAGGCGAATACCAGCCCCGCGCCCACGCCTACGTGGAGGAGCTGTTTGGCGCGGGCTATGTGTTCCGCGCGGGCACCATTTCCGGCCTCGCCGAAAAAACGGCCTTCGGCTTCGCTGCCAAGTACCTGCAGGAGCGCGGCATCCGCGCCGGCAAGGCGCACAAGGAACGCCTGGCCGAGGGGCTTCGGGGCGTGAAGCGCACCACGGGCCAGCACCCCGGCGGCATTGTGGTGCTGCCCAAGGAATATAACATCAACCAGTTTACGCCCATTCAGCACCCCGCCGACGATACGGACGCAAACGTGCTGACCACGCATTACGATTTTTCCTCCATGCACGACATTCTGGTGAAGCTGGACTGCCTGGGCCATGTCGACCCGACCATGCTGCACTACCTGGAGGAGATTACGGGCGTGCCCTGCCGCGCCCTGCCGCTGGTCGATCCCGGCGTGATGGGGCTGTTCTTGGGCACGGAAACCATCGGCGTCAAGCCCGACGAGCTCCTAAGCCCCACGGGCACGCTGGGCGTGCCGGAGTTCGGCACCGCGTTTGTGCAGGGGATGCTGTCGGATACCATGCCCAAAACGCTGGAGGAGCTGATCCGCATTTCGGGCCTCAGCCACGGCACGGACGTGTGGCTTGGCAACGCGCGCGATCTGGTAATGAGCGGTACGGCCAAGCTTGCGGAATGCTTCTGCACCCGCGACGATATCATGAACTTTTTAATCAGCAAGGGCATGGATTTCAAGCTGAGCTTTGACATCATGGAGGCCGTGCGCAAGGGCCGCGGCCTGAAGCCGGAAATGGAAAGCGCCATGAAGGAAGCAAGCATCCCCGCCTGGGCGATTGAGAGCTGCCAGAAAATCAAGTATATGTTCCCGCGTAGCCACGCGGTGGCGTACGTCATCATGGCGCTGCGCGTGGCGTGGTACAAGGTGCACCGCCCGCTGCACTATTACGCGGCGTATTTCTCCATCCGCGCCAACGGCTTCGACGCCGCCGCCATGCTGACGCCCATCAAGGCCATCCGCGCCCGCATCAAGGAGCTTCTGGCGGGCGACCGCATGACCCCCACGGAGGAGCGCGAGAAAAACGCCCTGCATATGATTTTGGAAATGACCCTGCGCGGCTACAAGCTGCTGCCCGTGCACCTCTATAAGAGCGACAAGCGCAATTTCCTCATCGAGGGCGACGGCCTGCGCTGCCCGTTCCTGTCCATCAACAGCTTCCCCGAGGCCGCCGCCGACGGCATCATCGCTGAACGGACACAAGCGGACTTCCTCTCCGTAGAAGATTTGAAACTCCGCGCCAAGATCGGCGACAGCGCCATCGACATGCTCAGAAAGCAAGGCGCGCTGGAAGGCCTGGCCCAAAGCAACCAGCTGGATCTGTTTTCGATGATGGGCAATACACAATAAATGTTACTGAATTTGCTGATCCAGCCATTCTAGATCAAGTTTGTATAGTTTTCGTTTTCCGTCCTTTGTAGCCGGAAGCATTGTTCGACCGATTTTACTATCGAGAAATCGCTTAACAGTAGTATATCCGACACTTGTGTTTTGTACAATTTCTGGAAGTGTTATTCCCTCGGATGCAAACAGGGAGACTTGTAATAATAAAAATGCGATCAGCTGCTGCTTTTTTTCCGTCAGTATTTGGTCTATTGTCTGTTCGCATCGTTTCATGCGCTCAACTCTGGATTCTAAAGCTTCATGAAGCCGTAGGTAGGCTGTAGAAAGTATCTGCAGAAACCCGATGATAAATGGTGTCAAATCACCCTTATTCTTTGGATCATTGCCTTCCTTAAACATAGTATAGTATTTTGTTCTTCCCTCATTGATTGTATACGATATTCGAACGCCTATCAAAGGATCCAGGGTATGTGACAACATGTAACTGCTGATGAAACGGGCCAGACGGCCGTTCCCATCATAGAACGGATGTATATAACCAAACAGGTAATGAAAAATAGCAGTGCGGTATAGAATATTAATCGATTCGTCTTGTAAAATGCTGAGCGCCTGATCCATAGCATTGATAATTGCACTTTCCGGAAACAACCCGGTGTGGATGACTTTATCGGTGCTACTATAAACTTGTACGGGTTGCTTTCGATACCATTCACCGTCCGGTATATTATCCGGGTTTTCCTTCTTTACTTCAGGAAGACAGATTTCATCATATAACTGACGGATATCGGCACAGGATTGCAGCGCTATTGGCTCTTGCGTAAGCAAAGCATCGTAACGGGTGATCATTCCCAACAAACGATCCTCTTTCTGCTTTTTTCGGGTTTCAGATATTTCTTTCCTTGTGCTGTTGATCTGTTCAATATTTAAACTCTGGTGTATTTCTTCGATAAGAGATTTCACATAATATTGTTGGATGGCCTGACCTGGAAGCTTTGTTTTCACTTGAGTCACTTGCTTGTCTGTTAAAAGAATCTGATACAAAAGGGATACCATTTCCTCCGTTTGAATAAAAAAGGCAGGATTGCCATGAATTAAAAAGTTCAAATGACTTGCAGAGAGACTGTTAAAACGTGTCAAATACTCCTGCTCGTAACCGGAGCGATTTTTGTAGTAGGTTTTACTTAACAGCTCATAGGCCATGCTATGTCACTCCAATCAAGCGGTATCAATTTATCGTATTTCTAGAAATGACGATTGTTTTCTCAAGTATACTATATACAATCGTCATTTTCAAGATAATGACGATTATAATGCCTGTATTCTTGCATATGTTCGCAATATTGATCATGATATTCATTGAGTTGCCTGCGTTTGTTATGATGGGGTGTATGGTTGTCTCTTTCGATGAGGGACGCAGTTCCTCTGAAAATTGTATTGATAGAATATGTGCTCGAAATTTCGACGATTTGATAAAGCAGCAGTTAGGGACCGGGCGGTTATACATACATCCCAGCGGCAAAACAGCTTTGCCAATTATATGCGAATGAAACAGTAGGAAATCGAGAGTACACACGAACGCTGAGCAACACGGCTGAAAAGATACCCAATAACAAGTCAACTCATGCTCTTTGATGGATTTCTTATGGAATAAGATTCTGAATATGCTCTGCGGCACGATGAGGCAAACGGTCAAGCGAGCCAATAATCCGGCATAAAATGTCCCGCTGGGTATAAAATAACCCGATTTTACACGAATTTTGCCGTTTTTGGGGGCTTTTTTGCCGAAAAGGCTAAAGATTCCCCTTTATTTTTTGGAGAGGTTCTGCTAAAATAGGCCTTGTTATGAAATTAACAAGACGGACGTACACAATGCACCCCTAATTGTTATTATTTTAACAATTAGACGGATCGGCATTAAAATAACCGGATCGGGAGTGAAAGCTATGGATGGGAAAACGGGTACCGCGAGGGTCAACGGCTGCGGGGTTTGCAGTCAGGAATCATTCGACGAAATCGGAAACATCATTGACCTGTACAAGGGCAAGGAAGGAAGCCTGATCCAGGTGCTGCACAAGGCGCAGGAGATCTATGGCTACCTGCCGCTGGAATTGCAGAGCTTCATCGCCGACGGGCTGGGCAAATCGCTGAGCGAGGTCTCCGGCGTGGTGACGTTCTACCCCTTCTTCAAAACCAAGCCGCACGGCAGACATACCATCAGCATTTGCATGGGCACCGCCTGCTATGTGCGCGGCGGCAAAAAGCTGGTGGAAACCCTGCAGGAGCTTTTGGGCATTCAGGTCGGCGAGACCACGGAAGACGGCATGTTCACCTTTGTGGTGGAACGCTGCATCGGCGCCTGCGGCCTGGCTCCGGCCATTATGGTTGACGATACGGTGTACCGCGAAGTGGATGAGGAAATGCTTCGCGCGATCATTGAAAAATACCGCAAAGAAGAGGTGAGCAAGTCATGACAGAGTCGATCAAAACGCTCAAGCAGCTTGAAGATATCAAAAAAGCGTACCTGGACGCGCAGGAAAAGTACGATTACATCGTATACGTCTGCGGCGGCGCTGGCTGCGTAGCCGCCAAGTGTGACCTCGTGAGAACCACCCTGCTTGCCGAAACGGAAAAAGCCGGTATCGGCGGCAAGGTTTCCGTCATCCAGACCGGGTGCATGGGCACCTGCGCCATCGGCCCCGTGATGCTTGTCACCCCCGGCAACATCTTTTATACGGAGCTCAACGCCGCCAAGATCAAGACCATCGTGTCCGAGCATCTTGTCAACGGCAATGTGGTGGAAGAGTATACCTTCTTTGATGCGGCGCTCCAGAAACACGTCCCCAAAATGGACGATATCAACTTCTTCAAAAAGCAGGTGAAAATCGCGCTGCGCAACTGCGGCGCCATGGCCTATGACGATATTACCGCCTACATTGCCCGCGACGGCTACCAGGCGGCCTACACAGCGCTGACCGAGCTTTCACCCCAGAAGGTGGTAGACGAGGTTAAGGCCTCCGGCCTGCGCGGCCGCGGCGGCGCGGGCTTCCCCACCGGCATCAAGTGGCAGGCGGCGCACGACCAGAAGGCCGAGCAGAAATACATGGTCTGCAACGCTGATGAGGGTGACCCCGGCGCGTTCATGGACCGTTCGATTCTTGACGGCGACCCCCATTCCGTGGTGGAGGGCATGCTGCTGGGCGGTTATGCCATCGGTGCCAGCATCGGCTACATCTACATCCGCGCGGAGTACCCCGTGGCGATCGAGCGTATCGGCGAAGCCATCGACCAGGCGCGCAAGTACGGCATCCTCGGCAAGGATATTTTCGGCTCAGGCTTTGACTTCGACCTGGAAATCCGCATGGGCGCGGGCGTGTACGTCTGCGGTGAGGAAACCGCGCTGATGGCGTCCATCGAAGGCCACCGCGGCGAACCCCGGCAAAAGCCGCCGCTGCCGTTCCAGTCCGGGCTGTTCGGTTGCCCGACCAACATCAATAACGTCGAAACCCTGGCCAACATCCCCGCCATCGTGAAAAACGGCGGCAAGTGGTACGCGCAGTACGGCATTGAAGACTCCAAGGGCACCAAGGTGTTCGCCCTGGCAGGCGATGTGGTGATGACCGGCATCGTGGAGGTGCCCATCGGCATGACCATGCGCGAGATCATTTTCGATATCTGCGGCGGCATTCCAAACGGCAAGAAGATCAAGGCCGTGCAAAGCGGCGGCCCCTCCGGCGGCGTGGTCACGGAAATCGATCTGGACACGCCCACCGATTATAAATCCCTGCAGCAGCTGGGCGCCATTATGGGCTCGGGCATCCTGATTGTGATGAACGAAGACACCTGCATGGTGGACTCGGCCCGCTACTTCATGGAATTCACCCGTGAGGAAAGCTGCGGCAAGTGCAACGCCTGCCGCCTGGGCACCAAGCGGATGCTGGAAATCCTGGAGCGCATCGTGGACGGCGAAGGCGAGGAGGGCGACGTGGAGCTGCTCGAAGAGCTGTGCGAAGTCATTGCCAATACCTCGCTTTGCGGCCTGGGCCAGACCGCGCCCAACGCCGTGATGTCCACCATCCGGTATTTCCGCGAAGAGTACGACGAGCATATCCGCGACGGCATCTGCCGCGCCGGCGTTTGCTTTACCGATCACGACAAGAAAGCATATCCGCAGCGTCTGCGCGGGCGTGTGCTGTAAAGGAGAAATACGATGGCTGAAATTACGATTAACGGCTTGAAAACGACCGTTGCGGATGACCTCACCATTCTGGAGGCGGCCAAAACCGTCGGTATCCATATCCCCACGCTGTGCAACATGGCGGATGTCAGCTCGTTTGGTTCCTGCCGCATCTGCGTGGTCGAGGTCGAAGGCGCCCGCACCCTGCAGGTGTCGTGCCTGACCAAGGTGCGCGACGGCATGGTGATCAAAACCAATTCCGGCAAGGTGCGCAAGGCCCGCCGGGTGCTGTACGAGCTGCTTTTGTCCGACCACGACCAGGAATGCCTCACCTGCACGCGCTCCGGCAGCTGCGAGCTGCAGGCCGTGGGCGAGGTGCTGGGCGTGAAGGAAACCCGCTTTGCGGGCGAGCACATCTCGCCCCCGGAAGACGTTTCCGTGTCCATCACCCGCGATATGGGCAAGTGCATCCTTTGCCGCCGCTGCGTGGCGGCCTGTAACGACATTCAAAACACCGGCGTGCTCAACGCCCAGGGCCGCGGGTTTGATACCGTCATCGCCCCGGCGATGTTCTCGCCGCTGGGCGATGCCAGCTGCGTATTCTGCGGCCAGTGCACCGTGGTGTGCCCCACCGGCGCGCTGCGGGAGACCGACGCCACCAAAAAGGTATGGGACATGCTGGATTCGGGCAGCCGCACCGTGGTGCAGGTCGCCCCGGCCATCCGCGTGGCCATCGGCGAGGAGTTTGGCATGGAGCCCGGCTCCCAGGTGACCGGCAAGCTCGCCTCCGCGCTCAGGGCCCTTGGCTTTGACGATGTATTCGATACCAACTTCACCGCTGACCTGACCATTATCGAGGAAGGCACGGAGTTCCTTGGCCGCGTGAAGGCCGCCCTGACCGGCGGCACGGCGACGCTGCCGATGATTACCTCCTGCTCGCCCGGCTGGATCAAGTTCATCGAGCACCACTATCCCGACAGGCTGGATAACTTGTCCACTTGCAAATCCCCCCATACCATGATGGGCGCGCTGGTGAAGAGCTTCTACGCCGACAAGATCGGCAAAAAGCCCGAGGACATGAAGGTGGTTTCGGTCATGCCCTGCACCGCCAAGAAGTTTGAAATCAACCGCCACGAGATGATGAACGACGGCGTACCCAACGTGGATGCCGTGCTTACCACCCGCGAGCTGGGCCGCATGATCCGCGAGGCGGGCATCGACTTCCGCGCCCTGCCCGATTCGGAGTTTGAAAATCCCCTGGGCATGTCCACCGGCGCGGCCGATATTTTCGGCGTTACCGGCGGCGTGATGGAAGCGGCCCTGCGCACGGTGTTCGAGCTCGTCACCGGCAAGGAGCTGCCCTTTGACAAGCTGCACGTCGCCCCGATTGTGGGCTTTGAGCAGGTCAAGGAAGCCGCCATCACCATCGAGGATCCGCTGCCCGATTACGCGTTCTTAAAGGGCGTTACCGTGCGCGTTGCCGTGACCAGCGGCACCGCCGGCGCAACCATGCTGATGGACCAGATTGAAAAAGGCGAAAGCCCGTATCACTTCATCGAGGTCATGGGCTGCCCGGGCGGCTGCATCATGGGCGGCGGTCAGCCGCGCTCAGCCGACCCCAATGTCAAGGAAAAGCGGCTCAAGGGCCTCTACTCCGAGGACGAGAGCAAGGTGATGCGCAAGTCGCACGAGAACCCCTTCATCACCAAGCTGTATGAGGAATTCCTCGGCGAACCCAACGGCCACAAATCGCACGAGTATCTCCACACGCACTACACCCCACGCGGGATGGAGAACAGATTGGCAGATAAAAATATGGTCAAAAAGGAAGTCAACCCAGCCTGACCATAATACCCAATCTGCGTTGTCAGCTACGGAAGGCAAACAGGATCACTTACGAACGTGTAAGCTCACCTGTTTGCCTTCCTTGCTTTCTAGCATCTTGGGCATTCTGGTCAGGCTGGAGATAAATCTATGAAGTTGGCTGATGCTGGTATTTGCCGTTTTTGCTTCCGCGTATCTCAAGCCTTCTGGTCAGGCTGGAAAGATACTTTCATGTCAGGTGATATGTGGTGTCAGCTTATTGCGGCCCCGCCCGACAAAATGTCGGGCGGGGCTACGCGCTTCATTTGCTTCGCAAATTTCGGGCGTTAGTCGGCCTTTGGCCTCCCTATTCGAGCGGCAAAGGGCATCACTTACCAACGAGTAAGCTCACCTGTTTGCCTTCCTTGCTTTCTAGCATCTTGGGCATTCTGGTCAGGCTGGAGGGATTTTTCCATGTCGGGCGATATGTAGTGTCAACCACTGAGGGCAGACGGGGTCACTTACAGAAATGTAAGCTCATCTGTTTATTTACGCGTATCTCAGGCTTTCTCATTAGGCTCAAATCGCCTATGCTGTAGCAAAAAACGCCAAAGGCCGCGCCTATCGCGCGGCCTTTGCAATACGGCTTGCTGTACCTATGCCCAGGGATTGGCGTTGCTACTTGCCGATATCCTCGTCGTCGACGCTGTTCCAGTCCATGGCGGACGAGGGGATGAACCCGCGCACAGTCAGCCCGCCTATTGTGGTTTCGATATACGCCCAGGTTTTGTGGTTGTAGAACGTCGTCAGGTAGGTGACCTGCCGGCCTGCCGTCAAGCGTATAATCGCAGAGTTATCGGTCGCCGGATCGTCGGTCAGGCTGGCATCGCTGGTGAGGGTGATCGTTTTGTTGTCAAAGGACAGGTACGGCGCATCCACCGTGCCTTTGATATCATGGCCGTTCACATATCCGACCCTCACCGCGCCGTTGTTGGTGGCATACATCACCAACAGCCACCCCTGGTTCCATCCGGCAGCGTACACGGTTCCGTTGGTGCTTACAAGGGCCTTTCCGTTTGCACCCCGGTAGGCGTTTTGGCTGGGCGCGGAATACACGGCGAGCTTCTGCCCTGCTTTCAGATCGATGAACGCAAAGCCGGAGAGGACGTCGAAGTTGTCAAAGGAGATAAAGTCGAGATAGTTGAGCCCGCCGAGGTTGTAATTGTCCGTATCGCGCATCACGCCCCGGACATCCTTTACCAGCTTCTCATTCGCCCATTCGGTTTTAGTCAGCTGCGGGTAGCAGGCTACCGAGTTATCGGGATTGGCGTTGGGCGTATACCAGGGCAACTGGGAGAAGTAATTGTCATACTTCCCTCCGGGATTAAAGTTGTAGCCGTGCCGGGCAAAGATTTCGTTGAGGATATAGCCAAGCGACTCGTAATCCCACTCCCATAATTCAGCCTCGCTGAGCGGCCTGGTATCGCTGTCGGGGATAATGTACTGCCGCCCAACGGCCAGCGAAGCTATGGGGAGCAGCAGCAGGATCAGGACAAGCGCAATACATTTTTTCATAAAGGGTTTCTCCTTTTAAGAATTGGAATATGGCAGGATATGTCTGTGTATACAATTATAGCATACTCTGGAAGACCGTTCCAGCGTTGTGCGGCTATAAATACGCCTCGGCGGCTTGTGGTACAATGGATTCAGGGGAGGGCAGGAACATGGAGACACATAATATCAAGTGGCTGTTTTTCGATATGGGTTCCACCCTGGTGGATGAAACCGATGCGTATCGCGAGTGGTTTCAGCGCGCGTCGGATGCCGTGGGCGGGCAGATCAGCCCGGAGGAGCTTTGGAAGCGGTACCGGGAGGGCATGGCGCAGTATAGCGTAACGATTGCCGGGCACCTGAAGCCGTTCGGGTTTCAGGCCGACAGTACAAGCTATCTGTACCCCTCGGAGCTGGACAAGGCGTATCCGGAGGCGAAGCCGCTGTTGGAAGCGCTGTCCAAGCGCTACAAGATCGGCATCATCGCCAACCAGTCCCTAGGCTCGTCGGAGCGGCTCAAGCGCTACGGGCTGCTTCCATATATTTCGCTGGTCGTCGGCTCAGCCGAGGCGGGCGTTTCAAAACCTGATCCGCGCATCTTCCGGCTCGCGCTGGAAAAGGCGAACTGCAAGCCCGGCGAGGCCGTGATGATCGGCGACCGCCCGGACAACGATATCTACCCCGCCAAAGCGCTGGGGCTAAAAACTATCCGTATCCGCCAGGGTACATCGTACGAGCAAATGCCGAAAGGTGAGGAATACGAGGCGGACGTTACGTTGCACAGCCTTGCGGAAATCTACGAGGTTTTGGGGCGGTAAGCCCAAGCCCCGGCTAAATGATTCGCCCTTGACGCAGCACGGAACACCGCAATAACAGCACCTCCCGGCTTTCGCCGGGAGGCGCTTGCTTATTCGTCGATTTCGTCCCAGTCCTCTTCCGGGAATTCGTCCTCATCGTCCCAGTCATCCTCGTCGGGCTCGCCTTGATCGCCGTTGGCGAGCTCGAAAAACTGGAGCTCCTCCCATTGCTCCCGCTTGGTCATGCCAATGCACCTCCCCGCAGGTGTCCCGTCCCGGCGGCACACACTTCGGCGTGCATGCCATTACCGGATCAAATTCATGAGCAGTCCCGATTCCTCTTGGGTGATCGTCTTGCTTTCAAAGGGGAAGATTGGGTTGCGGTTTATCTCTGCCCATAGTATATCATAAGGCGCGGAAATTATGACCTGAAAAGTTGACAGACCCCGGCGTTGGATTTATCATGGCGGTAGAAAAGCACAATAACCAACCGGAGGCGGGCGCATGAAAAAACATACCCGAAAACTGATCGCACCCATTGTGATCACGGTACTGATTCTGTTGTACTTCATCGGGTTCATTATCGTGGCCGCCACAACGGACTGGCTGCCGCTTGGGTGGATGATCGCGCTGATTGTGATCCCCCTGTGCCTTGGCGGCGTGATGGTCTATGTGCTGGTGCAGCGAATCAAAGAGATAAGGAGCGGTGAAGAAGATGATCTTAGTCAATACTGATTATGTTTCCGGCAAAGAGCTGGAAACCCTGGGCCTCGTGAAAGGCTCCACCATCCAGTCGCGCAACATCGGCCGCGATATTACCCAGGGGTTCAAGTCCATGGTCGGCGGCGAGCTGAAAGCCTACACCGAAATGATGAACGACGCCCGCGCCCTTGCCACCAAGCGCATGGTGGAGCAGGCCGAACAAATGGGCGCCGACGCGATCGTCAACATCCGCTACGCGTCCGCCTCCGTGATGGCCAACGCAGCGGAGGTGATGGCGTACGGAACCGCCGTCAAATTTAAGTAGTAATTAAATTTGACGGCTATTCAGTCATTCAGGCAAACGCTGCGCAAATTCCCCGCACGTTTCCGGCCACAGTGACAACATCTTGCGTTTGCGGTGTCTTCGACGTAGGGTGTCAAGGGTGTTGGTGCTTGCGAATTATGCAATTGATTACGCGTTTATTGAAGCAAGTTAAGCAGCGTGGCTGATTCGGCCTCAGTAATTATACCGCCTTCTGAAGTTATGGAAATCAGGACGAGACAAGAATCTATAATCCCATAGTACTGTTCAAATAGCTGTTTTTCCGTGGTAGTGTGAAGAAAGGGAAGGCCTCCCGGTCCATCTTCTACCAATGTGCTGACGGCCGTAAACCCTATCTCCGCTGCGCCTTCGGAAAGTTCGGCAATAAGAGCATCCTGTGTTTCGGAAGGAACATCGGCAATCGTCATGTTGCCTCTGTACGCTCCGAGCGGAATTACTTTGATTTGATAGAATTTTAGGCTGCCGTCCCGCGAATACAAGTAGATAGAACGGGAATCGGCATTGTCTTGCTGGATGTCCACTCCAAATCCGTCAGGAATGGCCACGGTCATTGTTTCTGTGCGCAGCGGTACGCGCAGAGTGCTGCCCTCCTGTGCAGTGCTAAGACCGGGAATCCAGTCGTCGATGGCTTGCTCGCCGCCCAACAGCTGATGCATGATTTGTGCCTGTATCGTTTGCGCCCATGCCAGATCCAGATTTTCGCTGATATCCATGTAGGTAGTATAAAGCACCCAGCCATCCCGCAGTGCCATCAGATGTTTGCTCATCCCGTCGCTCTCGTATGCGATGACGGGGTGCTCGCTTTCAAAGTTCTCGATCATGTCTACCGTAGTTTCATCGTACCGGCCTTCGATGGTGGGGAAAAGCATCATCTCACTTAGCTGCGCATCGCTTAGCGTTAACAAGGTTTGATCTTGATAGGCATCGGCTTTGACGGCGGACACAAAAATTGCGTTGGTTTGAATGCCGGGTTCTTTGCAAACAATGGATATCTTGTAGAAGTCATCGGCTTCATAGGAGAAGATGATATATAAACTGTCCGGTACAGAAACGGAAATATCACTGTCCGGCAAGGTCATGCTTTGATAGCGATGGAAGATAAAGCTTTCGTCAAACACACCTTCCATCAGTTCGGCCTGCAGCGCCTGCAAATCTTCCAGCGGCGTCTCTGCGTTGTACGGACGCGCTAACATTATGTTAATCAGCCAGTCATTTTTAATCGCCAGCAGATGTTCGCCGTAAAAATCATAAGCAGGTTCCGGTACACGAAGCATTTCCACATCCCAAACGATATCCTCTGCGGGGGAGGGAATCAGAGCTGCACCTTGGTCGGAGATGGTCTCCAATACGTTTTGCATTTCTGCGTTGGTCATATCTGAGAACAATTTTCCATCCAGGGAATCATCTTGAAACGCAAAAAAGGCAAAAAGCGCATCCGGATATTCCGGCATAAGGATGCTGGTAGCTTTCTGCTGAACCTCATCAATCATCGTGTTCAGTTTAGCGTAGGCAGGCAGCTTAAGCGTTACATCGACATCTGTGAAGTAATATATCTTAACATAGCCGCTGTCCTCGTCCAGTGGAACAACCTCCATGTTGCTGGCCAGCGCGGGGGACATAAGCGTGCAGAGCAGGATAACAGACAGGAGCCGGATTAGCCAATGTACAGCTTTCATACAGGTTCCTCCATTTGTTTATAGAGTTGAGCGGTGCGCGGAACTTGCCGAAAAGAGAAACAATACAGTATCAGTAGAATACCATATTCTGTAAACATCGGCAACGTGTCAAAGAAAGAAAACCAAGCCTGATAGCAAAGAGTTGGTAAAGGGTTTCACGGAAGTAGATACTATATAGAGTAGGGTTTATATTCTTAAAGGCACAGATGTTGGCGTCACAGGATAATTATTAATAAATGTTTACAAAATAGTGCTTTTATGATACAATTTCGTCATAACTTGGGCGAACAGACGGCGGACGGTAGTTTGCTGTCCATCGCCTGACCGACGAATGCGGTACGCGACGCTGAAGGAGCAGGCTTTCATCAGATGAAGACGATCGAGGCGTTTTTGCGGGAGGACGGCATTCTGCGGTCGGTGGCAATCACCGGCGCGGATAAGCCGGACATTGACAGCGCCATGATTGCGCGCTGGCAGCGGTTGTTCAGCCTGATGGCCAAGGAACTGCGCGAGCCGACCGCGATGATTTTGCGGCTCACGAATGACACGATCCGCGTGCTGTTTCGCGGGGAGCCGAAAATAAAGGACGGCACCGAGTACTACTTCGGCAACGGCCTGTACTGCGAGTCCATCCTGGGCGGCGGCGCGCTGTTGGTGACCGCCGTACACTCCGATGAGAATGACTACGTTCATCAGGCAAAGCTGGCCCCGGTGTTTACCTGCAGCGGACTGCCGATTTTCTGGCCGGATCAGGAGCTGTACGCGGCGATTTGCGTGCCGCGCAAGGTGAAAAAGGGCCTGAACAAAAGCTATCAGACCATTGTGTCGGATTTGAAGGAAGCGTTTGAGCAGGAGCTGGCGTTTGTGTATCAGCAGCAGCTCTTGCTGCAAACCGCGGAAACCGATCCGCTGACGCAGATTTTCAACCGCCGCAAGATCGACAGTATACTCAAAACCGAGTTCGACCGGGCACGGCGCTACGGCAGCGAGTTTTCCGTGACCATGATGGACCTGAACTCCTTCAAGCAGGTGAACGACGTATACGGGCACGATGCCGGGGACGCCATGCTCAAGGCGTTTGTGAAGAGCCTGGGCGCAAAGCTGCGCGAAACCGACCTGCTGGGCCGCTGGGGCGGGGATGAGTTCCTGCTGATCTGCCCCCACACCGACCAGGACAACACACAGCAGATGATGGACAGAATCAGGCCGTCCGTGAATAAGGATCTAGCGGCCATGCCTGCGTTTTCGGGCTTCAGCTACGGCGTAACGCAGTACGAGCCCGCCGACGCCAGCTTTCAGGCAATCGTCAAGCGGGCGGATGAAAAGATGTACGCGCATAAAATGGAAACAAAGAAGCTGAAAGATACAATCGCGTAAACCGTGCATTGAGCATATCGGCCGCCTCCCGCAAGCGGGAGACGGCTTTTTTGCGTCAGGCTTTTTCGGCAATCACCCCGATGGTCAGGGAATCGTCGGCAAAGGGCTTTCCCGTCAGGTCGGACAGCGCCTGTTTCAGCCGGAAACCGCAGGCGGCTAGCTCGCTTCCGATGGTCTGGGGCGAGTAGAAGGTCTGCCAGAACCTGTAGGTTTTCACCTCGTGGTCCAGCACCGAGATGCGGTTGCAAATCGCGGGGATCTCCGGATACGGGATGGGCTTTTCCATCACCAGGTGATCGTGCGGGCGGTAGAAGCCGGGCTTGGCGGCGTACCAGTCGGGCCTGCCGTCGGCTGTGCGCGTTGCATAGGCGCGGAGGCTTGGCACATCAAAGGCAAAGCACGCGCCGGGTTTCAGCGCGGTATGGATGTTTTGCAGCAGCGTTTTGCGGTCGCCGGGGCTGAGCACGCCAAAGTCCTGGCTGATCATGATGGCCCCGTCGAATGCAGCTTCACCAAACGGTTCCAGATAGCTCTGGCGGATAAACCGCGCGGTGCCGGAGTGCGCCCGTGCATAGGCTAGCGAGCTTTCGCTGCGGTCGACGCCCGTCATTTGGTACCCGTCTTTGGAAAGCTTCGCGCAGTACAGCCCCGGCCCGCAGCCAAGGTCGGCAATCGCCGCGCCGGGCGACAGGCCCATGGCCTTTGGCAGATAGGCGCAAATCGCGTCCATAGTCTGCGGTTTGTAGCTGGCCAGGTCGGTATCGGGGTTCAGGTGGAAGGGCAGAAGCTGCGTGGAGATGTAGGAGTCGTTCCAGAATTCGTCGCCCGGCTCATAGGGCGCGGGGGTGCGGTCCAGTGCCAGCAGATCGTGCAATGTGAACATATAATTTTCTTCCTTTCAAACTCAGTGGTTTTGGCAGCAAATGAAAAACGGAGAGAACGCAAAGGGCATCTCTCCGCAAGCGAAAAGAGATACCCCTTTGAAAGCTGAACAAACGCAACAACAAAACCACACCCGTCATGTGCGGGCGTCCGCTCCGTTATCGGTTCGTTCGTGCTTTCAGCTCCGGCCAGCGCGTATAGCGCCCTCCGGATGGGTATCCCTCCATGTGACGCGAATCCCAACCCAAAACACAATTGGCTTGCTTCGCCTTTTGTCCGTATCCTTTGTCGAGCAAACGCAATGTAGCTTCCGGATACACCTGCGTTTCCTCTTCTCGGCTACGAACAAGATACTCGCAATCCATCTCGCGTTTTGGATTTGAATTCGCGTAAATCAATTCATTTGCTGCCGATCATAGAATAAAGCAGACAGGTTCCCTTTGTCAATAGGTGGTCTGTGCTGCGGTTGCATTGGTCTGGTTTGCCTGCGCCTGCCAGAGCATGCGGTTGTCCTCGTAGCGCACGGTCAGCTTTTCGGTGTCCTTCAGCCAGGCAAGGTAGGAGCGCACGGTGCTGCCCACCAGCGCGTACTGCGCCGCGTTCAGGGTGAGGCTGTAGCGCGCGAACGTTTTTTGCAGGATGTCTTCAAATATCATCGGGGTTTGGCAGAAGCCGAGCAGGACGTCCGCGATTTCCAGAAGCTTGTCGCGGTTGAGGCGCGTAAGCGCCTTCACATCGCCGCAGGCCGCCGCGTGCGCGGGTATGAAAAGCCTGGCCTCCATGGCTTCCACCTGCGCAAGCGTTTCAAGCTGCGCCTGAACATCGTACAAAAAGGTCACGCCATACTTTTGCAGGATCTCCGCGTTCATGATGCAGTCCGCCAGAAACACCACGTCGTCCGGCGTGCGGAAGCCCACCATGTCGATGAAATGCCCCGGCAGGGGGATGACCGCAATTTCTTTGGGGAAGGCCGGATCGCTGATATCACACGCGTCGCTTTCGGGCGCGTGCAGAAATTTGTGGTGCAGGTCGCGGAAGGGAAAGCCGCCCCAGATCAGCGTCGGCTCCAGCAGTGTATGGCGGATGATGGCCGTCTCCGCGCCATTGGCGAAGATCCTACAGCCGGTTTGCTCCTGCAGGTAGCGGTTTCCGCCGATGTGGTCGGCGTTGGAATGGGTGTTGAAGATGCCCTTGAGCGTCCAGCCCTGCTCCCGGAGGATTTTCAGTATCTTGCGCCCGGCATCCTTATCGTTTCCCGAATCAATCAGGTAGACGTCCGTATCGGTCTGCCGCCAGACGCCGATTTTGGTTGGGCAATCGATGTAGTAGGTGTTGGCTGCGGCCTGAACGAGTTCATACATGCGGGTTTCTCCTAATGCGCGGGGTAAAAGATGATGTTGTACATGGCGCAGCTTTCGCCGTAGGGGTTGTTGTAGGCGTGGGGCAGGTCGGCGTGGAAGCGAACGGCCTGCTGCTTGTGCAGGGTCAGTTTCTTTCCGCCGATGGTCATGTCCAGCTTGCCGTGGACGATCAAAATGTACTCCTCCGTGCCTTCCATGTGCTTGTCCGAGCCGTGATTGCAGCCGGGGTCCAGCTCCAGGTAGAAGATTTCCACGTTGCGCAGCGGATCGTAGGGAAACATGGAGCTTGCGCGCATCATGCCGTTTTCTTCCTGGAGCAGGGTGTCAAACTCCACGTTGGCCACCACGTACTCCGGGGCCTCCTCCCGCAGGAAGGAGCTCAGCGGCACCTTAAGCCCTGTGGAGATTTTGGAAAGGGTCGTGATTGTCGGGGCCGATTGCCCGCGCTCGATCTGCCCAAGCATGGGCTTGCTCACGTCGGTCAGCTTGGCGACCTCATCCAGCGTCAGGTTTTTCTGCGCGCGGATGGCCTTTAAACGGTTGCCGATCATTTCGGTCTGAATAGACATCGTATCGACCTCCTTGTATGTTATAGCATATCTGAGGATAGTATAGCATATCTCCGTAAAAGTGCAACCCGTGTTTTTTTGACCGGAAAACGACCCATTGGGCGTACAAAATCCGCTCTTTTTTCCGGCCTTCGCGGCAGGCGGTTTTCTGTGCGTTTTCCGCTGTAAAAATTTGCAGGCGATGTGCGTGAAAACCCTTATAAAATAAGGGTTTTCGCAACTGTGTAAAATCGTAAAAAAACCTATTGACAAGTAAATTTCTTGGGCGCATAATGCTAGTAATTTCAGGGAGAGGAGGCGAACACGATGCCCGCACCCGCAAAGAAGCCGGAGACCAAAAAGGCTGCTCCCAAAGCTGCGCCCAAAAAAGGCAAGTAATCTGATTGATCATTCCAAGAAGCCGTTACGCGGCTTCTTTTTTCATGTCAAAAAAGTGGCTTCGCCACATTTTTTGAAGTTCGGGTTTTGTTTGCGGCAAAGCCGCAAACTCCCCGCCCGACCGGCAAAGCTGGTCGATACGATTGCAGTCGAAGGGCCCCGGCCCTTCGACGCATCCCAGGAGTTTTGTTTACGGTATCGCCGCAAAGCTCCGAAACCACCGCACAAGGGAGGGCAACGCCCGACTCGCCACCGAGTTTTCAAAGAAAACGAATGGCGTAGCCACGCACAAGTGGAGCGTAGGGCGAGGCCGCAACTGCATGTCGCTGGTTTCGGATTGCAGTCGAAGGGCCCCGGCCCTTCGACGCATCCCAGGAGTTTTGTTTACGGTATCGCCGCCCAGTGGCTTCTTTCCATTGCGCGTACATGGGACTTACGGTATACTTTGATCAGCGTGATCAATTCGAACGGGGGAAAACAAGCATGACGGATGCGCAGAAGCGTTCAGCCGCCAAAGCGTTCAGCACCTATTGGAAAAACAAGGGGTACGAGAAGGGCGAAAGCCAGCCGTTTTGGCTGTCGCTGCTGTCCACGGTTCTCGGCGTGCAAAATCCGGAGCAAATCATCGCCTTTGAGGATCAGGTGATGCTGGATCACACCAGCTTTATTGACGGCAACATCAAGCAAACCCATGTGCTGATCGAGCAAAAGGGCATCGACCGTGATCTGCGCAAGCCCATCCGCCAGGCGGATGGCACGCTGCTCACCCCGTTTCAGCAGGCAAAGCGCTACGCCGCCGAGCTGCCCTATTCCGATCGCCCCCGCTGGATTGTGACCTGCAACTTCAAATCGTTTTTGGTGTACGATATGGAAACGCCATCCGGCGAGCCGGAGGAAATCCTGCTGGAAAACCTGGAAAAGGAGTACTACCGCCTGAACTTCCTGGTGGATACGGGCGACGACAACATCAAGAAGGAAATGGAAATCTCCATCCAGGCGGGCCGCCTGGTGGGGGTGCTCTACGAGGAAATCCTCAAGCAATACCACGACCCAAAGAACGAGCATTCCCTCAAAAGCCTGAACAAGCTGTGCGTGCGCCTGGTGTTCTGCCTCTATGCCGAGGACGCGGGCATTTTCGGCCAGCATTTGATGTTCCATCACTACATCAAGCAGTTTCAGCCCAAAGATGTGCGCCGCGCGCTGATCGAGCTGTTCAAAACGCTGAATACCCGGCCGGAAAACCGTGACCCCTACCTGGAAAAGCCCTTGAGCGAGTTTCCCTATGTGAACGGCGATCTGTTTGCCGACGACGATATTGAGATCCCGCAGTTCAACCAAACGATTGTCCAGCTGCTCCTGCACAACGCCAGCGAGGATTTTGACTGGAGCGAAATCAGCCCCACCATCTTCGGCGCTGTGTTTGAAAGCACCCTGAACCCGGACACCCGCCGCTCCGGCGGCATGCACTATACGTCGATTGAAAACATCCATAAGGTCATCGATCCGCTGTTTCTGGACGATTTGAAGCAGGAGCTCGCGGAGCTCCAGGCCGTTTCGGTGCTGCGCACGCGCGTGCAGAAGCTGGAGGCGTTTCAGCAAAAGCTGGCAAGCCTCACCTTTCTCGACCCCGCCTGCGGCTCCGGCAACTTTTTGACGGAAACCTACCTGGCCCTCCGGCAGCTGGAAAACGAGGTCATCCGCGCGCTGATCGATGCGGGCAAGGGTCAGGCGGCCGGGCAGATTATGTTCGGCGACAGCGCGCATACCCCCATCCGCGTTTCCATCGGCCAGTTCTACGGCATTGAGATTAACGATTTTGCCGTGGCCGTCGCCAAAACCGCCCTGTGGATTGCCGAAAGCCAGATGCTCAAGAAAACCGAGGATATCGTCCACCTGCAAATCGACTTCCTGCCGCTGAAATCCTATACCAACATCCACGAGGCCAACGCCCTGCGCATCGACTGGGAAACCGTCGTGCCCAAGAATCAGCTCAACTATATCATGGGCAATCCACCGTTTGTGGGATTATCATTAAGAAATGAGAGCCAACAAAATGATATGGATTTAGTATTTCACAATAGTGAACGTGCTGGACGATTGGACTATGTAGCTGCTTGGTATATGAAAGCAGCAGAGTATGCAAAGAGGACAGAAATTCAAATAGCATTTGTTTCAACAAATTCAATAGTTCAAGGTGAACAAGTACCAATTCTCTGGGATATTATGTTCAATGATGAAAATATGAATATCAACTTCGCGTATAGGCCGTTTGTTTGGAATAGTGAGGCGAAGGATAAAGCCGCCGTGCATTGTGTGATTATTGGTTTTGGATATATGAATATCGAGAAGAAGAAATTATTCGAAGAGAATCGACTAAGCTACGTTGTGAAGATCAATGGGTATCTAGTAAATGCAGATAATGTTTTCATACAGCTTAGAGGAAAAGCAAAAGACGGTTACCCAAAACTGGTTCAAGGTAACAAACCTTGGGATGGAGGGAATTTACTTTTATCGTCTGATGAAAAAGATGCCCTCATTAAGACTTATCCAGAGACAGTTAAATTGATCAAGAAGTTTATTGGTTCTTACGAGTTTATTAATAACAAGCCTCGATACTGCCTGTGGTTAAGAGGTGTTGCACCTAACGAGTATCGTCATATTCCAGAGATTATGAGAAGACTATCTTTGGTAGCAGAAACAAGAAGGCAAACAAAGACAATTGCAGTTCAGGCACAAGCTAAAACACCAATGCTCTTTTCCCAAATAAGACAGCCGGAAAGTGATTATATTTTAGTCCCGGAAACATCATCAGCAAATCGAAGATATATACCGATGGGGTTTATGAATAAAGACATTATCGCAAGCAACTCCACCCTGGTGGCAGAAAACGCTAACATCTATCATTTTGGGGTGATGACATCCAATGTTCATATGGCATGGATGCGAACTGTTTGTGGAAGGCTAAAATCTGATTATCGTTATTCTCCATCTGTCTACAACAACTTTCCCTGGCCGACGCCAACCCCCGAACAAACGGCAAAAATCGAGCAAACCGCGCAGGCGATACTCGATGCCCGCGCGCTGTATCCCGATTCCAGCCTGGCTGATTTGTACGATGAGGTGACCATGCCCCCGGAGCTGCGCAGGGCGCACCAGAACAACGACCGCGCTGTAATGCAGGCGTATGGCTTCCCCGTGAAAATGACCGAAGCGGAATGCGTCGCCGAACTGATGAAGCTGTACCAGAAGCTGGTGGAAAAGGAACGTTAGGGGGTTGCACCCCGAAGACCCCGGCAAGGGCTATGCCCTTGACCCATCATCAAGGCCGCGCAATTGCGCGGCCTTGATTACGGGGTTCAGGGGCACTGCCCCTGATCGGGGGTTTGGGGGCGGATAGCCCCCATCATACCCCTACGCCAGCGTATACGCCGCCACCCCGATGAACAGCACAAGCGACACGAGGGTCTGGATGGAGAGGGTTGTGGAGATATAGGCCTTGTGGGCGGGGTCGGTGGCGTAGAGGGGGATTATAAAGGGCGCGGGCAGGGTGTAGGCCAACAGCATGGCGGCGAAAAGCTCCTTTTGGAACGGGATGACGGCAAAGATCAAAAGCGCGCTCAGGGCCATGAGCGGCAGCATGACCAAAAGGCGCAGACCCACGGTTTTGAGTACCGGGGAGAGAAGGGCTTTGTCAAAGCGCAGCTCGTAGCCGACGATCAACAAAATCAGCATACTGGTGGGCGCGGCCAGAAACTGAAACAGCGCGGTAATCACCGGGCCTGCGGCGGTGGCCATGGCCCACTTGCCCACGCCCAGCACGCCAAGCAGCGCGCCCGCGATCATCGCGATGAGCACCACGTTGTGCAGTACGGTTTTGACCAGGGTTTTCAGGCCCGCCGCCTCGCCGTTGGCGGCCTTGAGCGCAATATAAAACACGGTAAAGGTGCAGAAGGTCTGGCCGATATCAATCATGGCGAAAATATGCGTCTGCCCGGCGTACAATAGCCCGAACAGCGCGTAGCCGAGCATGCCGCCCTCAAACTCCGTGAGCAGGAAGGGCAGGTATTTGCCGTAGGGCTTCACAAACCTGCGCAGTGCATACCCGGCTAAAAGCCCCAGCACACAGGCCAGGAACACCGTACCGAAGGTCAGCGCGATCCGGCCGGAATATTCGGCGGTCAGGAACGCATAAAACAGCACGGCGGGCAGGGTGATCTTCCCCACGACCGCCTTGAGCCCCTTGAGGCCCTCCTCGCCGAATACAGCTTTCCGCTTGCACAGCGTGCCAAGCCCGAAGGCGATCAGCACCGGCAGCACCATTTGCACAATGGAAAGGAACAATGGAATCTCTCCCTTATCGCGCGTTTTGCCTGTTGAGAGCTAGTTTCGCCGCGCGCCGGGGAGTTCCTGCCCGTCCGGGGCCCGGAGGTTCATTTTCATGCGCAGAAGCACGGTGGTGCCCTTGCCGGGGGCCGAGGTGACGGTGACGCCCGCGTCCTCGCCGAAATAGAGCTTGATGCGCTTGTCCACGTTTTTCAGCCCCACGCCCTGCGGGGTCGTATCCGGGTCAAAGCCAACGCCGTTATCGGCCACGGTGACAAGCAAATCTTCGCCCTGCCGCCGCGCCGAAACGGTGATGCGCCCATCGCCTGCCATGGGCTTGATGCCGTGATAGATGCTGTTTTCCACGATGGGCTGGAGGATGATCTTGGGCACCATGCAGTCCCCGACCTCATCGGGAATCTCAAACTCGTAGGTCAAGCGCTCGCCGTAGCGCTCCTTTTGGATGTACAGGTATTGCCGGGCGTGGGCAGCCTCGTCCTGCAGGGGTACAAGGGCCCGGCCCTCGGCAAGCGAAAGCCGGAAGAACTGCGCAAGCGATTTGGTCAGCGCGATGATCTTTGGCGTATCCTGAAACTCGGCCAGCCACACGATGGTATCCAGCGTGTTGTAGAGGAAATGCGGGTTGATCTGCTGGGTCAGCGCTTCCAGCTCGGTTTGGCGCAGGGCGCGCTGCTTGTGCTCCAGCTCCTTCATCAGCTGCCTGATCTTTGCGATCATGCGGTTGTAGCTTTGGGTCAGCGCCTGGGTTTCCGAAACTTCGCCCGCAAGCACCGTAAGCTCGCGCAGGCTTTCGATATCCTCCATGCTGCCGGCAAGCCGCTTGAGCGGCGTGGCAAGCCTGCGGGAGGACACGACGGCGATGAAGGACAGCGCCAGCATCAGCAACAGCCCCGTCAGCGCGACGATGTCCAGTAGCTGGCGCTTGAGCACGTCCAGCCCGCTCAGGTATACGCTGCCGGTCAGCTGCCACTGGGTTTCGGGGATGGTATAGCGCTGGGTGAGCACGTTGGTTTTCGCATCGTAGCCAAGCGTCGCGGGGGCGGCGGCCGCCTCGCCGGACGGGAAGATCACCGCGCCGTCTCCATCGGTGATGGTGATGGCGCCGCCGATATCAACCGCGTCCACGGCGTTGCCGACCATGCAATAGTCCAGGTCCATCGCCAGCACGCCGGGAACGCTGCCGTCCGCAAGCGTGATGGGCACGCCCATGGTGATGACGCAGCCGTCGTCGTGCGGGTAAATGCCGGAGCGCGCGGTGGTCAAAAACGCCATATCGTTCATCAGCAGGGTATGGTAGTCCGTGCTGTCCGCAAAAATCGAGGGATTTCCGCTTAAAACCCGGCCGTCGGCAAACACGGCGAACACGCCGAACACATAGGCGTCGTTTGCCGTGATGGCGTTCATCAAGTGCACAACGGCGTCCTCGCCGCTGCCGGTTTTGGCATAGTCCATAAAGGACGGCGTGGCGGCCAGCAGCTGTAAAAGACTTCTGGCGTGGCCTAGGTCCGCGCCGATCTCCACGGCGGTTTTTTCAATCGCCATATCGGTTTTCATCACGCTTTCCTTGACGAAGATATCCGATACCACCACGTATACCACCGCGCCGAACAGCGACACAATCAAAAGCCCCGCGATCAGGTTGAACGCGGTGATCTGAACCCACAGGCTGCGCAAGCGCTTGCGCCATTTTCCGGTTCTCATGGCCGCCCTCCCGATTTGCGGAACTCCGATACCGTGGTGCCGAACTTGCGCTTGAACAGTGCGGACAGGTAGTTGGGATCGTCGATGCCGATGGCCTCGGCCACCTCGTAGTTCTTCATCTGCGAGGACAAAAGGAGAATTTTCGCCTTTTCCAGCCGCATCTCCAACAGATAATCCCGGAAATTGGCCCCGAACAGCTTTTTGAACAGCGTGGACAGGTAGGCCGCGTTGTAGCCGATGCTTTCCGCCAGGCCGGACAGGCAAAACGCCGGGTTTTGCAGGTTGCTTTCAATTTCCGCCGCCAGGGTTTTTTTCAGGCTGTCGTCGTCCGCCGCGTGGGCAAGCCCGGCAATTTTATCGGCGGAGGCGATCATGGTTTTCAGGCCGTCCTCGGTCTTGCGCTTGTCCACGAGCTTGATCAACAGCTCGGTGACGTCGTCCTTGGAGACGGGTTTCAAAATATAGTCGTCCACGCCCAGCTTCAGGGCGGTGAGCACGTAATCGAAATAATCGTACCCCGTAATCAGCGCGATTTTGATGGCGCTGTCAGCCTCGCGGGCCTTTCTGGCAAACTCCAGGCCGTTCATGCGCGGCATGTTGATATCCGCGAACACGATGTGTACATTTCCGCGCTTGACAATCGCCAGCGCGTCTTCGCCGTTTTCGGCCTCGAACACCTCGCCGATACCCAAAGCGGCATAGTCCACAAGGGTTTTGATCCCCCTGCGGACTATGCCTTCGTCGTCTGCGAGCAGCAGGTTATACATGCGTTACTCCTGACTGTCAATGTAGGATTTCAGAAACCCGTACCCCTCCGCGTCCATCTGGTCGTAGGGGATAAAGCGCAGGGATGCGCCGTTGATGCAGTAGCGCAGGCCGCCCCGGTCTATAGGGCCGTCGGTAAAGACGTGGCCCAGGTGGGTGTCGCCCGCGCGGGAGCGTACCTCGGTGCGGACCATGTTGTAGCTCGTGTCGGTCAGCTCAACGATGACCTGGGGCACAATGGGCTTTGTAAAGCTCGGCCAGCCGCAGCCGGAATTAAACTTATCCGCCGAGGAAAACAGCGGCTCGCCCGTGACCACATCCACGTACAGACCCTTGTCGAACAGATCGTCGTATTCGTTGGTAAAGGCGTACTCGGTGGCGTTTTCCTGGGTGACGCGGTACTGGATATCGGTCAGGGTGGCTTTGAGCTCCTCCTGCGAGGGAACTGTGTAGCTCTGGCTGTCAATCCAGCTGTTCAGCGCTTCGTCCCGCGCGGTGGTCAGGTCGATATGGCAGTAGCCATAGGGATTCTTGCGCAGATAATCCTGGTGGTATTCCTCCGCGAGGCAGAAGTTTTCAAGCGGCAGAACCTCGGTTACGATGGGTTTTGCATACCGCGTCTGCTCCTGCTCTACGACCGCCTGGATGACGGGCAGGTCGGCCTCGTCGGTGTAGTAGATACCGGTGCGGTACTGGGAGCCGACGTCGTTGCCCTGCTGGTCTACGCTGGTGGGATCAATGATGGTGAAGAAGGTTGTGAGAAGCACTCGCAGCGGCACGATGCTCTCGTCATAGGTGACGAGCACCGTTTCGGCGTGGCCGGTGTTGTTGTAGCAGACCTCCTTGTAGGTTACGGTGTCGGAGTTGCCGTTGGCGTAGCCGCTGACCGCGTCCAGCACGCCCGGGATGCGGGACATGAACTCCTCCACGCCCCAGAAACAGCCGCCCGCGACGTAAATGGTCTTGACGGACGCTGGGTTTGCGGGCGGAAGGGTGCTGACCGCAGCGGCGGTCGGCGCGGCGGCTGCGGGGGAGTTGCCTTCGAACACGGCCTGTACGCCCTGGCTTGGGGTATGGCCGACGCTGAACTTGATGAGCCTGCCGTCCGCGTCGATAAACGCGGACGAGGGAAACGCGCGTACGCCGAAGGCGCGCATGGCGTCGCCATCCTGGTCGAACAATACAACGGTGTTGTGATAATCAAGGCTATTGTACCATGCTTTAAAGCTTTCCGCATCCTTCTCACCGTCCACGCCGGGGGCGACGACGGTGATGACGGTAAAGCTGTTATCCATGCCCGCCAGGGTATCGGTATCCCGCAGGGTGCTCAGGCAAATGGAGCACCAGGAGGCCCAGAACTTGATGTACAGGGGTTTTCCCGCAAAGCTTTCCAGGGTGACGGGGTTGCCGTCAAAGTCCGTAAAGGTGGCCGCGGGGGCAGCGGGCAGTTCCTTGTCCTTGGCCAACGCGCCAAAGGCCGCAGCGCCTGCCGCGATCAGGATGGCGAGTACCAAAAGGAGTCCGAGTGCTTTCTTCATATTATCCTCCGATCCATGCGCTGAGTATGTTGAAACGGTCGGTCATTAACAGGATACCCATGACGATCACCAGCACGCCGCCGACGATTTTCACGGCGGGCAGGTATTTGTTTAGTTTTTTGATCTTTTGGAGCAGCAGCTCGGAAAACAGCGCCAGCGCCAAAAACGGAATGGCGAAGCCCAGGGCGTATACGCCCATGAGGAACGCGCCGTAGAACGCCGCGCCGCCGCCTGCCGCCACGCCCAGGATGGCCGCGAGCACCGGGCCGATGCAAGGCGTCCACCCGAAGCTGAACAGAAATCCCAGTACAAACACCTGCCACGCGCCTGCGGGCGGGCTGGCGCTGAACTGCGCCCGTTTTTCGCGTTCCAGAAATGTAAGCCGCAAAAGCCCGGTTTGGTGGATGCCCAGCAGCACCACGATGGCGCCCAGCACAATCATGAACACCCGGCTATTTAAAACCTGCCCCAGCGCGCCCGCGCCAAACCCCAGAATGACAAACGTCACCGAGATTCCGGCGATGAAAAGAAGCGTCCGCAAAAACAGCTGCAGCCTGCGGCTGGAGGCGTCCTGCGCCTGGGCGGGGGAGGCCAGGGTGGACAGGTATACAGGCAATAGCGGCACAATGCATGGCGAGAGGAACGAAAGCACCCCCGCCACAAACACGGTGGAGATATACAGGGTTTCGGTTGGCATGTTCTGACCTCCCGGTCGTGCTGGTTTTTGGAAGAGGAACGGGCATCCGGTCATATGCCGGATGCCCGGTTATGGGTTACTTCACAGGGGCTGGTTACTCAACGGGGAAGCCAGCGTTCACCCAGGCGTCGTAGTTGCCTGCGAGGCGGAACACGGGCCAGAACCCGGCCTCCGCAAGCTTGGTCGCACCGGCAATGGATGCCGCGTCCGTGTGGCAGTACACCACATAGGGCACATTGCGGTCAAGCATCGGGATGGCGTTATCCAGGGTGCCGTCGCCTACGTAGTAGTTCAGGGCGCCGGGCAGGTGCCCGTTGTTATACACGGGGGATACGTCGATAATCACAAGGCTGGGAATGGCTTCAGAAAGCGCTTTCACCTGGTCGGGGGTGATGTCGATAAACCCGGCTTCGGTGCGCATGCCCATGCTGGCGGCGTCGTTTAGAAGCATTTCCTCTTCAACCGTCAGGGTCGATACCGGGAAACCGGCCTCCACCCAGCCGCCGAAGTTGCCTTGCAGACGGTATACGGGATCAAAGCCCGCTGCAACCAGCTTGCCTGCGCCAAGCATGGACGCCTCGTCGGTGTGACAATAGACCAGATAGTTCTTTTCCTTGTCAAGCATCGGGATGGCGTTGTCCAGGGTGCCGTCGCCTACAAAATAGTGCAGCGCGCCGGGCAGGTGGCTTTCATCGTACAGGGGGGATACGTCGATGATCACAAGATTTGGATCCTGCTCAATCAGCTGCAGGGCTTCGGCCGGGGTGACGTCGATGAATCCCTGTTCGGTCTTCATGCCGATCATCGGCATACTGTCGTCCTTGTTCATATCCTCAGCCAGCGCAATCGTGCCGACTGCCATGAGCAGTACAACGATCAGTGCGGTGAATTTGAAAAAATGTTGTTTACGCATAATGGTAAACCTCCTTTACGATCATAGTGTAACCATCTGCGCGCCAAGTGAATATAGACAGTCTATGGCTCATTCTTGAATTTGTTTGGGTAAACCGGGAGTATTGGAGAACTTTTCGTATCCTGCGTCGTCTAAAGGGCAGACAAGAAACCCTGCAGGGCACCGCGCCCGACCTGAAACCAGAAAGGAGATCCCCATGAATATACGGAAATTGTTGAGCCTGCTCCTGACCATCGCCCTGATCACCGCGCTGTTTGCGCCGGGGCTTGCCCAGGATGCGCAGGGGGAAGCGATCAGCGAGCTGCGCTTTGCACAGCTTGTGCACGAGGCCTTCCCGGCCTACACGCCGAAGGGCATGAACGGCGAAACCATCCTGACCTACGGCCGCGCGATACCCGCGCTGTGCGAAGCGATTGGCTATACCGGCTCGCAGGCGGAAACCCTGGCCTTCGCCATGGAAAACGATCTGCTCCCCGGCCTCCCCGCCGTATCGGACGCGCAGGTGACCCTCAAAGACGCGCAAACGATGATCGCGGCCTTTGCAGAGTACCGCTACAGGCTGGTGGAGCAGGCGATGACCGGGGAATGGATCCAGCGAAGCTACGGGCAATCTGGCGGCGCGCAAACGCTGGCCACCACCATGTATTCCATGGCTGACGGAGCTATTTACCCGGCGGCGGAAGCGGCCATCAGAATCGACTACAATGGCATGAACGACGAAAGCTACGGCTATAATGAAGAAAACCGTTTTTTGAACCCCGTGGACAGCCCCTTCTCCACCTTCGCCCTGGACGCGGATACCGCGTCGTACGCCAACATCCGCCGCTTCTTCCTAAACGGAGCGTTTCCGGACAAGGGCGCGGTGCGCATCGAGGAAATGCTCAACTACTTTGATTACGCGCTGCCCGGCGCAACACAGGACGCGCCCGTGGCGGTGACCACCGAGCTGGCCGTGTGCCCGTGGAATCCGCAGCGCATGCTGGCGATGGTCGCGCTTTCTGGCTATACGCCGCCTGCCGAAACCCTGCCCGGCAGCAATCTGGTGTTTCTGGTGGATGTGTCCGGCTCCATGGAGCAGTATAACCGCTTGCCCCTGGCGCGCCAGGCGCTCAAGCTCTTGGTGCAGCAGCTCTCCGCGAAGGATACCGTGACCATCGTGACCTACGCGGGCACCGTGGGTACGCTGCTTGATCCCACCTCCGGCGACCGGAAGGACCGCATCATTGCCGCTATCGATAGCATGAACGCGGGCGGCTCCACCAACGGCGCGGGCGGCATCCAGGCCGCGTACGAGCAGGCGGCCAAAGCCTTTATCGACGGCGGAAACAACCGTGTGATTTTGCTGACCGACGGCGATTTCAACGTGGGTGTGCAAAGCGCAGCCGAGCTGGAAGCGCTGATTGAAGCAAAGCGCGATTCGGGCATTTATTTAAGCGTTTTGGGCTTCGGCATGGGCAACCTGAAGGACTACGAAATGGAAACCCTGGCTGATAAGGGCAACGGCAACTATGCCTATATCGACACCCTGAAGGAAGCCAAAAAGGTGTTTGTGGACGACATGACGGCGACCCTGTTCACCGTCGCCAAGGATGTTAAGCTCCAGGTGGAATTCAACCCCACGACCGTCGCGGGCTACCGCCTGATCGGCTATGAAAACCGCCTTTTGAACACCGAGGATTTCAAGGACGATACCAAGGACGCGGGCGAGATGGGCGCTGGCTACCAGATGATCGCGCTGTACGAGATCATCCCCGCCGGTGACAGTGCGGAAACCACGCCCACCGCCCAGTCGCGCTATCAGGACCGGACGCTGAAGGATTCCGGCGAGCTCCTCTACGTGGCCGTCCGCTATCAGAAGCCCGACACCCTGCAAATTGTGGAAACCGGAAGCGCGCTGACCGCCGAACCGGCGGCAGCGATGAGCGAAACCATGGCGTTTGCGTCCGCCGTGGCGGAGTTCGGCCTGTGGCTTTCCGACTCGGACTACAAGGGCAGCGCCGGGCTGGAAAGCGCGCTGACACGCGCCCTCCAAAACCGCGGCGAAGATCGCTTCGGCTACCGCGCGGAGTTCGTGCAGCTTTTAGATCTGGTGCGCCTGCTGACCTTTGACTGAACCCATCCTCAACCGCAAAACGCCGCGCAGCCGCGCGGCGTTTTGTTTTGGTTATACCGCGTTGCGATGCCGCAAGCAAACGGTATCCGTATCGCCTGTGGAAACGGCGGCGTGTGATTTGCAAAGAAAGCCTCTTAAAGTATGAGGTAATAACTGCCGACTTTCTAGTTTCTTGCGCTTCACACAGGCGGAAACCGGGTATTATTTACCTGAAAGACTTGATAACCCCTGAATCTTGCAATACAATGGATTCAGACAGTTATAACCGACTGACGAAAGGAGAACATGTTATGAAAGGCGATCCAAGACTGATTGAGGTATTGAACTCGTTGCTGGCCGATGAGCTTACGGCGATCAACCAATATATCGTACATGCGGAAATGTGCGAGGACTGGGGTTACAGCAAGCTCCACGACGGCTTTGAAAAGCGCTCCATCGACGAGATGAAGCACGCCGAGAAGCTGATCGGCAGAATCCTCTTCCTGGAGGGTACCCCGATCGTATCGGACCTCAAAAAGCTCCACATCGGCAGCGAAGTGCCCAAGCAGGTTGATAACGACCACACCAAGGAGCTCAGCGCCATCAAGGCGTATAACGACGCCATCGCCCTGGCCGGCGAGCTGCGCGATTTCGCAACCCGCGAGCTGCTGGAAAAAATCCTCTCCGACGAGGACAAGCACCTGGACCAGCTCGAAGAGCTGCAAAGCCAGATCGAGCAGATGTCCCTGCCCATCTTCCTGACGACGCAGATGTAATCTGGCGGGAACTCGCGGTCACCATTATCGGATCAAGGAAAAAAACGCAAAAAGCCCGCGCAGCGCGCGGGCTTTTTATGCGCGCCGGGGCTGTGTGCGCGGCGTGGTTCCTCCGTGCGGCTCCGACGGCTTTCCATGCTCCGCCCGGCGGGCTTGAGTACAAACGAATTGACTTGTATTCGCACAATGCGCATGGTACGAACTTGTTTTATCCCTGTACTTTCTCTGCGTTCGGTTGACTTTGTATCCAAAATAACCGTACAATAAATAGAGCGAACACGCGCATCGCCATGGGCAATGGGGCCCGAAGGTGGGCGTATTTTTGTTTTTTTTCAGAATTGGAGGAACCGCGTTTGATCGTTTTTGACGACGTATATGTAAGCTTTGGCAAGCTGGATGTGCTCAAGGGAATCAACCTTGAGATTGCCACCGATTCCAAAACCGTGATTATCGGCCCGAGCGGCAGCGGCAAAAGCACGCTGCTGCGCACCATCAATATGTTCGAGCGCCCCCGCACGGGCGATGTGTTTATCGACGGCAGGGCGATTTCCGGCATGTCCAACCGCATGCTGTGTCAGGTGCGTCAGGATATCGGGATGGTGTTTCAAAACTTCAACCTGTATCCGCACAAAACGGTGCTGGAAAACCTCACCATGGCGCCCGTCGTGCTGCGGCACGAGAACCCAAAGGAGGTGCGGGAGAGGGCGCTTTCTAACCTGCGCGAGGTGAATATCGTGGAAAAGGCCGACGCCTACCCAAGCCAGCTGTCCGGCGGCCAGCAGCAGCGTGTGGCCATCGCCCGCGCGCTGACCATGCGGCCTAAAATAATGCTGTTTGACGAACCCACATCCGCCCTGGACCCCGAAATGATCCAGGAGGTGCTCGACATCATGGAGCGCGTGGCGCGGGATACCGAGCTTACCATGCTGTTTGTCACCCACGAGATGAAGTTCGCCGAGCATATCGCCGACCGTGTCCTGTTTCTGGACGACGGTCTGATTGTGGAAGATGGCACACCCGAGCAGGTGTTTCATCATCCCAGGAATGAGCGCACCAAAGCGTTCCTGGGAAAAATACTACACTAAAAACAGGAGGGAAACACATGAAAAAACTGTTATGCATGGCCCTGGCAATCACCCTGATGATGGCAATCATCCTGCCCGCACTGGCAGAGGACGCAGCGGAGATCGCCGCGATTAAAGAACGCGGCGTATTGAATGTAGGCGTCAAGGCGGATGTGCCCGGCTTTGGCTATCAGGACCTCGGCGCGGACTTTGAAGGCCTAGAGATCGACCTGGCCCACAAGCTGGCGGGTGTGATTCTGGGCGACGAAAGCGCCGTGAAGTTCACCGCCGTAACCGCCAAAACCCGTGGCCCGCTGCTGGATACCGGCGAGCTGGATATGGTCATCGCGACCTTCACCATCAAGCCCGACCGTATCGTGCAGTATGAGTTCTCCAAGCCCTACTTTGTAGACGCCATCGGCCTTTTGGTCATGAAGGATTCCGGCATCAACGGCTTTGCCGACCTGGCCGGCAAAACCATCGGCGTGGCGCAGTCCGCCACCACCAAGGACGCCCTCCAGGCTGCGGCCGATGCTGCCGCTATGAAGGTGGAGTTTGCGGAGTTCCCCACCTATCCCGATATCAAAGCGGCGCTGGTCAGCGGCCGTATTGCCTGCTTCTCCGTGGATAAGGCCATCCTGATGGGCTACCTGGACGACACCACCGTGCTCCTGCCCGACAGTTTTGCCGCCCAGCCCTACGGCGTGGCGATGAAGAAGGGCAACGTGGGCCTGCTGGCCCTGGTTGACGAGACCATCGCCGCCATGCGCGCCGATGGGACCCTTGACGAGCTGGTGCAAAAGAACAACCTTGCCCCCGTGGATTGGTCCGCGGTTGACGCGTACGACAGCCTCTGGGTGGAGGCCGAAGCGCTGATGGGGACGCCCTCGAACTAACCTACGATGTTCGCCGCCGGTCTGCCGCGCACGCGGCAGGCCGGCGGCCAGTTTCTGTTTCTGCGCGCCGGGAAACCGCCGCGCAAAGCATGAGGATGTGACAGCTTGTCCGGACCGTTTTCAATCCAGAACTGGGAGGCCTGGTTTAGCGACTGGGGCTTCTTTGCGCAGGGATTTTTGCGCACCATCTACATTTCGCTGCTGGGGCTTGTGTTCACGCTGGTCATCGGCGTGATTGTAGGCATGCTCTTGTGCGGCAAAAACCGCCTGATCCTTGCGTTGTGCAAGGGATATATGTCCTTTTTCCAAAACACCCCGCTGGTGATCCAGATCTTTATTTATTACAACGTATTGCCCAAGCTCGGCATCCGGCTCGGCGTGGTTGCCATCGGCGTGCTGGGGCTTGCCCTCTATACCGGGGCGTACGCGGCCGATATTGTCCGCAGCGCCATCAAGGCCGTGCCCACCGGGCAGATGGAAGCCGCCTACAGCCAGGGCTTTTCCTACCTGCAAACGATGCGCTATATCATTTTGCCCCAGGCGGTGAAAATCGGCCTTCCGCCCATGACCAACCAGGCCGTGAACCTGATTAAAAACTCCTCCGTGCTCGCGGTGATCGCGGGCGGGGAGCTGATGTACCGCGCCGACAGCTGGTCGGGCTCCAACCTCATCTATGGCCCCACCTTTGTGATGACGGGCATTCTCTATCTGAGCATCTGCCTGCCGATCTCGCTGCTGGCACGGTGGATGGAGAAGAGGAGTGTGCGCCATGTTTGATCGCTGGATTCACGCCTTCTCCGTGGTGTTCTCCAAGAACATCCTCCTGTTCCTGGGCAGGGGCCTGCTCAACACCCTGTACATCGCCGCGGTGTCGATCGTGCTCAGCCTGATTCTGGGAACCATTCTGGGCCTGATGCGCAATTCCAGGGGCAAGCTCATAAGCGCATTGGCCACACTGTATATCGAAATCGTTCGCAACATTCCCCTGGCGCTGTTCATTATCGCCATGCGTTTTTTAACCAAGCTTCCCCCGCTGGAAAGTGGTATTGCCGCCATGACCGTATTCACCTCCGCGATCATCGCCGAGGTTGTGCGCGGGGGCCTCAACTCCGTGGGCAAGGGGCAGTGGGAGGCGGCGACCTCGCAGGGCTTCAGCCGCACCCAAACGCTTTGGTACGTCATCATCCCCCAGGCAATCCGGCGCATCCGCTCGCCGCTGGTGTCCCAGTTTGTGACCACGATTAAGGATACGTCCTTTTGCGCGGTGGTGGGTACGTACGAGCTTTCCTTTACCTCCAAAATCGTCGCCGCGCACCGCACCATCGTCACTGCGGAGGACATTCTGGTGCTCTACCTGCTGGTCGCCATGATTTACTACGTGGTTAACCGCATTTTTTCCGGCATCGCCCGGCGCGAGCGCGGCAACGCCATGAAAGGCATTGTGCGGTAAACGGATAGTATATATCAGCATTTGCCCTTGGACAGGGTTTGTCGGCGGAAAATGCCGCGCATAATGCGCGGCATTTTTATTGGCATTGTCAGGCAAAGTATTGTTGGTGCAGGGGATAAGAAAAAACCCCCAAGGGAAACGATGAATAAAGAACCTGTGCAATGACGAGTTGGATTTTCAATGAATTGGGCCTGCGAAAGCTGAAGCCGTAGCAGCGCTACATCGAAGCTTTCACAGGCCCAAGGCTGTGGAAATACAGCCGTCAGTGTGCGGGGGATTTGTTCATCGATTGCCTATAATTACGGCATCATTTCCTTGACTTCTTCCTGGGCTTTTTCTTTCTTTTCGCCGATGGAGAGAATCAGGTTCAAAAGGATGCCCGTGATGGCGGCGCCGGCGATGCAGGGAACCTGCAGGCCGAAGAAGTTGATGTTGCCGCCAAAGGCGTACTGGCCGCCCAGCGCGATGATCATGATGCACGCGATCACAGCGAGGTTCTTGGAGGAGAACATGTCAGCCTTCTTGTCGATCATGATGGCGATACCCTGGGCGGCGATGGCGCCGAACAGGTAAATTTCCAGACCGCCGATAACCGCTGTTGGGATGGCGTAAATCGCCTGCACCAGCGGCGTGAAGAACGAGACGACCATTGCGATGACCGCCGCGGCGACCATAACCGCCGAGGAGAACACCTTGGTGATGGCCATGGTGGAGATGTTCTCGCCGTAGTTGGTGCCTGCCGGGCCGCCGACCACGCCGGAGACCATATCGCAGATACCGTCGCCGATGAGGTTGAGGTGCAGGAGCTCGTCAATCTTATACCGTGCCTTGCCCTTTTGCTTGGCAACGTTGTTGACATAGATGTCCAGCTGGTAGATATGCGCGGTGGATTCGGGGATGGTTGCGATGGCGATGGGCATGATGGCGAAAATCGCCGCCCAGCTGGCTTTGGGAAGGGTAAACGCGGGCACCGCCAGGATGCCGCCCGCCTGCCACAGGGAGCCGTCCAGCGCTTCCTTGGGGATGGCGCGGAACATGTTCATGTCCGCTCCGCCAAAGAGATACAATAGTCCCGCTACGGCGCAGCCTACCGCTGCACCTAACAACAGGGGAAGTTGGGACAGAAAACCTTTTAAATAACGAGAGAAGAGGATGGTTGAAAGAAGTGTTGATATAGATACCACCCATACCCAGCTTGAACTCATAATCGTAGGCGCGGGTGCTGTGGCTTCATATGCAGCGACTGCGCCAACTCCGATGGTTGCCAGCGCATCTTTTATGGTTTGCGAGATGATGTTCAAATCGCCAAAGCCACTTAATGAATTGATGAAAGATTTTCCAGACTCTGCAATAGCGTTGACGGGAAGGGCTTTTGGTGCTGCATCTCCCAGCGCTACGCCTGCCAGCGTTAAGCCGATCACCAGTGCGATGGAGCCGGTAATCGTCGGCGGCAGAATTTTCTCCACCACGTTTTTACCGGAGACGCGCACCAGAATACCGGCGACAATGCTCACCAAACCGGACATGATGATGCCGAACTGCGCAAACGCAATGGCTTCGGCGGGCATCACGGAGGTGGTTTTGTCAAGCCACGCGGTCAGCTGCGTGAGCGCTTCGGGGCTGAGCTTGTCGGTGATCTGCTGGCTGGTCATCAGGCTGATGACGGCCGTGAGGTACGAGAAGCTGGAGCCGTAGTACATGGGGATTTTGCCCTTTGTGATCAGCACAAAGCACAGCGTGGCCAGACCGCTGGCAAAGATCGTGGTCGATACCTGGAACCCTGTGATCAGCGCCACGGCGATGGTCGCCGGGAACATGACGATCACCTGCTGCAAAGCGTACAGCAGCAGTTTGCCAAGCGGCGGCCGCTCATCCGGCAGATACGCGTGGGTGGCGGTGTTTTTCTGCATGAAGATACTCCTCCCGTTCATGAATTAGAATGAATGGCTTGTATCAAAGCGCGCCGGAATTGTACAGCGCGTTTGTACCAGGGGGAAGGGGCCTACCCGTACAACATGTGCTATACCAGCATTGGAATCATCCATATCTTGCGGTTTCCTGTATGAGAGTTTAACATTTGTAAAATGCGCTGTCAAGGCGTAATCCCGCCGACCGCAAACACGGTGCCGACGGATGGATAGCCGAGTTTTTCATAATACGGGTCAACGTCGCTGAGCACATACACGGCTTGGCCGGGGTAGTCCTTCACGAATTGCTCCATCAAAAGCCTGCCATACTGCCTGCCCCGGTGCTCTTTGCGAACCAGCAAATCGTGGATGTAAACGCCGAATCCGTGGTCCTCATGCCCTCGCGCATAGCCGCATAATGCCTCACCGTCATACAGCAGATAGGTGAGGCTCCCGCGAAGCGCGTCCTGATAGCGCTTGTACCCCTGCGGGCCGTGGTAATCGCTCCAGCTGTCGCCTTCCTCCCTGAGCATCAAAAACAGCGCGGGTTCGTCCGCAATGGAATAGGGCTGAATGTGCATGTGATCGCTCCTTTTCTTGACCCATCGATCGATGGAGATTGGATTCGCTTTTCGTATTTTACCATGAATCTACCGATATTCGCGCCCATGCGCGGTTTGGCAGAAAAATCATCCGGCTTGATCCAGCCACGGGCAATTTCTGGTATAGTATTCAGGAACAGGGAGGGATAACGAATGAAACGGATGATCGGGCTGCTACTGGCTGCATTGCTGATCATGGCTGTGCTTTCTGGCTGCGCCCCGCAGGCGGCGAATGCGCCGGACGCAGCGGATGCTGCCCAAACCCAAACGCTTGCAATGGATGGCAGCTATACGACGAAGGACGACGTTGCCCTGTACCTGCATTTGTACGGCGAGCTGCCCCGCAACTTCATCACCAAGGCGCAGGCGCGGGCGCTGGGCTGGGATGGCGGAGGGCTTGAAAACATCGCCCCCGGCAAGTGCATCGGCGGCGACCGTTTTGGCAATTTTGAAGGCCTGCTCCCGGAAGTGCCGGGCAGGAGCTATTTCGAGTGCGACATCAATACGCTGGGCGCGGACAGCCGCGGCCCGGAGCGCATCGTATATTCCAGCGACGGCCTGATCTATTACACCGCCGACCACTACGAAAGCTTTACCCTGTTATACGGGGACGACAGCCCCTGATCATTCCGCCTTCATGCCCACGGCTTCGGTTTTGCCATCCAGCACATCCAGCGACAGCCTGACCGATTGGCCGATGGCCTGGTCGATATCGTCGGGCGTTACGCCCAGCGGCTCGCAGCCCAGGGATTTGTCGATAAACTGGTTGCGGGTTTGCAGCGCGGGGAATTTGGCAAGGTTCAGCCCGCCCTCAATGCCCTGTTGCTGGCGCTGCTTTAAGAGCCTGCGGCTGAACAGGGCGAACAGGAAGGTCGGGATGGTGATGATCTTTTTGTTGGGCTGGCCCATATACTTGTAGAAGATCTTGAGCATCTCCTTCCACGTCAGGTTATCGTACCCGATGGGGTAGCGGGTGCCGCCGGTTCCCCGCTCCAGCGCGCCGGCGATGGCCTGCCCCACCTGCCGCACGGTGACCATTGCGGTGCCGCCGCCGGGGTAGACCGCGACCGGCTTCATTTTGCGCAGGTACTCCACCAGGAACACCCACACGGGCTTGCGGCCCGGCTGCGCGCCGAAAATGTAAGGAAGCTCCAAAATCGACACGGCAAAATGGTCGTCCGCAAACGAAAGCGCTACCGCCTCCTGGTCGCGGCGGCTTTTGATGTACGGATGCCATCTGGCAAGCTCCAGCTCCGGCCAGAGCCTGTCGAAGTACGAGAAGTACGAGCCGCAGATCACGGCGCGCCTGATCCCGGCCTGCTTTGCCAGCCGCAGGATGCGCTCCAGCGGCGTGATATTGAATTTTTTGAAAAAGTCGTAGATCGGCGGCGGGCCTTCCACCCGCTCGTCCACGCCTGCGGCAAACACTAGCCCCTCGCAGTCGTCCAGTAGTTTTATAAGCTCGTCGTCCGTCATTTCCAGATAGCTGCCGAACGAAAGCTGCATTTCCGGCGGCGTATCGCCCATCACAGGCGGCAGCGCCAGCCCGGCGACGGTATGCCCGCGCGAAATCAGCTCTCTGGCCGCCTGGCTGCCCAAAAGCCCGGTGCCGCCGATAATCAGTACGTTCATGGTGTTCAACTCCTGTTCAAGCTGTTTTGCATGGCTTCATTATAACGCGGAACTCGCTTCCTGTCTTGCGGCTTTCAAAACGGCACAAAACCCGATGCTTGACAGGCAGGGACGTACAGCTTACTATAAAAATATTCAACGCGGGATTGCCCTGTACCGGGCATTTCCAGTGTAAACGCGGAGGCAGATATGAACATACTGTTGACGGGCGGAGCCGGATATATCGGGTCGCACACCTATGTGGAGCTGTGCGCGGCCGGGCACCATGCGGTGATCGTGGATAACTTCTACAACAGCTCTGCGGCGGTGCTCAAGCGGCTCGAAAGCATCACCGGCAGCCCTGTGCCTTTTTTTGAAGCGGACGTCTGCGACCCGCAGGCGATGGACAAAATATTCGCCGCGTATGCCTTTGACGCGGTGGTGCATTTCGCGGGCTACAAGGCCGTAGGCGAGAGCGTTGCAAAACCGCTCGCCTATTATCGCAACAACCTGGACAGCGCCCTGACGCTGTGCGAGCAGATGAAAAAGCACGGCGTGAAGCGCATTGTGTTTTCGTCCTCCGCTACCGTGTACGCGCCCGGGGACGAGCCCCCCTTTGCGGAGGATATGCCCCTTGGCTGCGTAAATCCCTATGCGTGGACGAAGTTTATGAGCGAGCGGATTTTGACCGATGCCGCGATTGCCAACCCCGATTGGTCGGTGGCGCTGCTGCGGTATTTCAACCCCATCGGCGCGCACGCGTCGGGCACCATTGGGGAGGACCCCGTGGGCATCCCCAACAACCTGATGCCCTTTATCACCCAGGTGGCCTCCGGCGTGCGCGAGCAGCTGCGCGTGTTCGGCACCGATTATCCCACCCCGGACGGCACCTGCATCCGCGATTATATCCATGTGGTCGACCTCGCCAAGGGCCATGTGGCCGCCTGCGATTACCTGATGGAGCATACTGGCACGGAGGCGATCAACCTGGGCACCGGCATCGGCTACAGCGTGCTGGATGTGATCCGCACCTTTGAAACCGCGACCGGCATCCCCATTCCCTATGTGACCACCGACCGCCGCCCCGGCGACCTGCCTGTGAGCTTTGCCGACGCATCCAAAGCCAAACGGCTGCTGGGCTGGGTCGCCGAAAAATCGCTGGAAGACATGTGCCGGGATTCCTGGACATGGCAGAGCAAAAATCCAAGAGGATACAAATAGCGATAAAAACCAAGGAATAGCTGGTTAAAGCCATATCGATTTTTGGTCAATAAATCATGGTTGTTTTTGATGCTTTCTAATTACTATTTAAGCACAAAAAATTGTTTGAAAATGAATGATGAAATGACATCATTTCTCATGTGCAAAATTGTATTGAAAGTTGACAAATATACAATATTGTGGTATATAATAATTAACAGACCCCGCCACGCCTCTTGTGTGTAAACGCAATGCGCAAACCAGGCGGGCTTTCTATATCGACTGAAGGTGAATAAATCCATGTCTATTTCATTTCCAAAAGCCGGATTGAGTATTCCAGATCAACTGCTGCATATGACGTCAAAGGGATTAACAGTTGCGAATACAACAAAAGCTTACGAAACGCTTAAACATATAAGTTTTTATCGTTTAAGAGGTTACTATATTCATTGTTATAATAGACAAACGAAACAATTTGATCATGGCATTACTTTTGAGGATATAGTTGCACTGCATGATTTTGATAAAGAGTTGAGTGCATTGGTTCTTGATGTGACATCAAGCATTGAAATTTCACTTCGAGCATATCTTGCTAATGAGATTTGCTTTGCTTCAAATGGACAAGATGCTATGGCGTATCTTGATAGCAAACACTTCTCGTCTTCAGATTTGTTTCTAAGCAATCTTGGGAAACTAAGTGGAGACATTTATAGATCTAAGGAAATATTTGTACAACATTTTAAAGATCATTACGATTGCCAAGTTCCAATATGGGCTGTGATGGGGATTGCATCATTTGGAGTATTATCGAAACTTTTTAAATCACTCGATGTTCCGATAAAAAGAAAAATAACGCATGATTGTTACCAAAGAAGTACAATTAGCTGGGTGGAGAGTTGGCTACAAGCAGCTGTCATTATTAGGAATATGTGCGCGCACCAATCCAGGTTATTCAATAGGAAAACAGGAGCAAGACCAACGATTTTATCGGTAGATGATAAGGCAACGACCAAACCAGAAACAATTTATGGCACACTTCTTGCGTTAAAATATCTAACCGAATATAGTTGCGGGTCAGCAAATTGGACACAAAAACTTAAGAACCTTATATCGAAATATTCAAGTGTCCTAGATGTTTCTCGTCTGGGATTTCCGTCGGATTGGGGAATTCATTTGGTATAAAGGGATCAAAAAGTTTATTGATGAACACAAATAAACACCGATGTTCTGACAAGATTGGAATCTCGGTGTATTTTTTTCATTCATGGGGTCTTCATTTTCATTAGCTCGTACCACAGTCCGTCCTGCTCCGCTCGCATGGCCAGGGCAACGCCGGGCTGGCCGGTGACGGGGTTGAGTATGCCCGCGCGCAGGGTATAGGAGCCGGTTTTCGGCCGCAGGGCAACGGTTACGGGCACGGTAGTACCCGGGAGAACGTCCCGCAAATCGAGCGCGAGGGGGCACAGGGTTTCGTTGCCGTCCGCATCCAGCAGGGAAAGGGCGGGCTGCCAGTCAAAATAAAACGGCGCGATGCCGTCGTTGACAAAAGAAAGGGTGACCTGTGTTTCACCTGTCGCGGTGACCGTCAGCTCGCACTGTGACACGCGCAGGCGGTAGCCGATCATGCGGCTTAGGGCATCCAGCGCCGCCTGATCCTTGCCGCCCAGCTGGATATCGGAAAAGCTGCCCGGCCCGATCCAGCTGGTGTGGGACTGTGTGAACAGCGATACGGTTTGCTGAAAGCTGTCGCGCAGCAGCGCCTCGTGCGCAATGAAGGTGGAAAGCTCCCCGCCGACGGGCGCGCTTTTCCAGGCGTCCGGCATGGGCACGAGAGCATTTTTCCCGTCGGGGGACTCGTAATCGCCGCCGTTTTGAATCCAGTCAAGCCACGTTTCCGTGGAGTCCGGATCGCCCGCCGTATCGTTGAACAGGCCAAGGCCCAGGTCCGCGGCGATGGCAAACGGCCTGCGCATCATGATAAACGCATGGGGAAACGCGTCAATATAGGGCAGCACGTAGCGGCTGCGCACGTCGGCGTTTGGCATCTGGCCGAGCTTTTGGTGTACGTGCCACTCGCCCCAGTGCCCCAGCGATCCCAGCTCCACATAGGCAAAAAAAGGATCGTTTCCATAACGCGCGCCCAGCGCCGCAATGGCCCTGGCGTGCGCCTCAATCAGCACGGGATTGGTATAGTTGGGGCTGTAGCCGCGTCCGTAGGGTACGGAATACTGCGTGCCGTCCTGCCCGGTGGCCTGGTAGAGCCAGCCGGGGATGTCGCGGTGGGCGCTGTCGCCCGGTACATCCAGCACAAAGCGGAAGATGAGGTGCTTGCCCTCCGCCAGCCAGCGTTCAAACTGGTTCTTTTTCTCGAATGCGGCAAATTCGTACCGCCCCTGCTCCGGCTCAAAATCGGCCCAGGTCAAATCGGCGTAGACCAGGGTAAAGGGCTGCTCGTGGGCGCTGCGGTCGCTTGCCCAAACGGCGTTGCCGATGTAGGGATTGACGAGCACATCGTCGCTTTTAGGGTATGCGGCGGATACCGTCTGCGCGCCCGCCGGAAGGCAGGCCGCAGCCAGCAGCAGCGAAAGGAGGATGATAGCCGTCCGCCGCAAAGGCCGGTTACTCCACATAGTCGCCGTCGTACTGCACGAGCGTGAGGTCAAATACGTGATCCAGCGAACGGATACGCTCCACAAAGGACAGGTCGTTTTTGCGCACCCGCACCTCCACCGCCATTTCCATATCCGCCTTGCGCATGGTTTTGGATTTGATCTGGTAGGGCCGCGTGCCCAGGGCCTTGCGCACCGCCTCGTCCACATCCATGCCCTCGTAGTGGATGAGCAGAATGTACATCTGGTCGCGCACGCGCTTGCGCCGGGTGAAGATCATCAAAAGGATGAGCATCACCAAGAACACGATCACCGAAAGGTAGAACATGTTCGCGCCGATGGCGATGCCGCTGGCCACCGCCCAGAACAGGTATAACAGATCCAGCGGGTCCTTGATCACCGTGCGGTAGCGCACGATGGACAGCGCACCCACCATGCCCAGCGACAGCACGATGTTACTTTGAATGGTGACGATGATCGAACAGGTCAGCACCGTCATCCCCGCCAGCGACGCCGCGAATGTCCGGCTGTACACCACGCCCATGTAGGATTTTTTATAAATCCAGTAGATGAGCAAGCCCATCACCAGCGCCAGCAGGATGGTGCCCGCGTAGCCCAGCAGGCTTTCCCATGAGAACCCCTCCTGATAGCCGGACGCCTCCAGCACCGATTTTTTGAAAATATCCTGAAAAGTCAGCGTGCCGTCCATTGTAGCCCCTCCGTTCGATTCATGTTTTGGTCCCGCACCGCCGCGCTGCAGCAAAGGGTGTATTTCGATGCCGCCGTCATGATGCTCGCACGGGGCGGCAGCAGGCCGCGAACGATGCGCGGCAGAAGCTCGGTATACTTGACTTCCATAATCATCTGGTTTGCGGGCAGCACCTCTACCGCAGGGAGATGGGGGTCGAACAGATCGAATGTCCCAAAGCCCGCGCGCACGTGCTTGTCAAAGGTGATGCGCACATCTCCGGCTTCCATCACGTAGGGTTCGCGGTCGTAATCCACCATCACCCGCGGGCGCATCAGCCGGGAGGTGCATTCAAAGTAAAATTCTTTCAGCAGCGGATGATCGCTCTTCTCCAAAAACTGATAATCGCCGTTTAGGAGCATCGCAACCTGTCTGCGGGTGATGGGCGCGCTCTCCTTGTGGATATAGGGACCGATCTTCTGCTTGCGCTCCAGGCGGATGGTGGCGTCGGAGCAGTTGTACACGCGCAGCCGGTACTTCTTACGTATCATGACGCCCGCGTCCTTGTCCTCAAAGGCGGTGTGCCAGTAATCGTCAAAATAGAGGCTGCGAATCCAGTACTCGCCGTGCTCGTCCACGTTGTTGTCGCGCTGCATCACGCCCGCCATGCGGGTTTTCAGCAGCGCCCAGTCCGGCAGGTTGATCAGGTACTTGAGCTCATGCCGGAAGCGCTTCTTGTTCATTCTGGATTGAGCACCTCCCCGGTATCCGCAATGATGAAGCGGCGCATGCCGTAGTGGTTCTGTTCACCGGTGATAAACCAGTCAAAGGCGATCTGGCTGTAGCCGCTTTCATTTTCCGCTATCACGCGCCAGCAGTAGTCGCCGGGCGGAAGCATGGGGATGGTTGCGGTAATCTGCAGCTGGGGGGTTGCTTCAAATATGATGGTATCGGGCGCAAACGACCAGTCGCTTGCGACTTGCAGGGTGTAGCGCACAGCCTGGGGATCGAAGCTGTAGGCCTCGCCCCACGCAAAGGTTAAAAGCTTGTCGTCCCGCTCCACATTGCCAAGGAAGAACGGCATCGGCTGCTTGAGCGAATCCTTGAAGTACTGGTAGGCGGTCTCCACGTCGCCGGGCATGTTTTCGTACAGCAGCTCCTGCTGCTCCAGCGTGCAGGTGAGGTTGATCAGGTCGGGCATCCGTGTTGTGAAGGTATCCGTCACCGTGCGGTAGGTTTTGATCTGCTCTGCGATCAGCTCCGGGGTGATGATTTCGCGGAGAAGCTCCACCTTGGCTTCAAGCGCTTGGCGGTATTCGGCCACGCGAAGCATGCGGTTGAACAGCCGCATTCCCCAGTAGTTGGATACGCCCCGCTGCCACAGGCTCAGGTCGTTTTCGGTATTAAACAGGGCATGCTCGTAGTAGTTCAGGCAGCCGTCGCCGTCCCAGCAGAGGAAATACCAGGTATCGGCGTTCAGGGGGTTGTAGAGCAGGTAGTTTTGGGAGTTGGTATCGACGTTGCCCATCAGAATGTTGTACCCAAGGAAGCTGGTGAGGTTATCCAAATCAAAGTACTTTTCGATAGTCTGTTCGATGGGAACGGTAAAATCGTTCACGGCATCGAGCATCTCCAAAAGCTTTTGGTGATCCTCGCCGGTCTTGGGCTCTAGCACCTGGGAGAAGGCCTGTAAATCGTACAGGGGATCGGTGGCCAGGCGGAGCTGGTCCTCGTAGCGGTAAAGCTCGCAGTAGTTGGCCTTGTACAGGTTTCCGTTGCGGCTGAGGCTGTGGTTGCGCAGGTAGCGGCCGTTGGGAATCTCCACCTGGGTATACAGCCCGTAATCGGTAAACGCGGTTTCGCCGGCGGTTTCATCCTTGATGAACACCTGCACGAACTGTGTGCGCAGCGAGGTCATGCCCGGCACCTCTTGTAAAAGGCTGAAAAACAGCATATTGCGCAGCCGGGTGCGGTCGTAGGGGTGCTTGTTGAGGGCAATGGCGCGCTGCCCGCGCCAGAGCCCCGCCGTGTCGTACAGGTCGATGCGGTAGGACTTCTGCGGCGCCAGAGTGCTGGTGCGCCCGCGCACGTTCATGGTCGCGTTGTTCGTGATCGTACCGTAGCCAAGCTCGCCTGGCAGGGGGCCGTATGCATCGCCGACCTGAAACAAAATGCCGGTCTTGATCTTTTCCACGTTTTGCATGGTTTGCAGGTTGCGGTAGCTGTTGACCTCCGCAAAGCTATGGTCGGTGCCGTCGGCAGCGCTGCCGCCCCGCACCGTGATATAGAAATAGGAAAGCGAGGCGGGGTCCTGATTCTCGTACAGCGCGGCATCGTCCTGGAGCGGCAGATCGTTAATATCCGCCACAGGCACCTTGGTTACCGCGCGCGCCTGCGCCGTGACCTCCGGGTCGGTCGTGGCGACCGTGCCGGGCTCCTTGTCTCCCTGGGGCATGCAGCCGCTTACCAGCAAACCCAATGTTAAAATTGCGGCAACCAGCAGCCAGCGTTTCCCTTTCATCTTTGCATATCTCCTTTACCGGATACTCGCAAATGCGCATTTTCCACCGCGATGGCCCGCCTGTTGAGCCGCGCGGCGAGGCTGCCCATCAGGGTTTGTCTGCTGACGGCAAGCACCGGCTGCCCGCAGAATACATGGTAGTCGATGCTCTTTACGTAGGTCATCAGCCGCAAAAGCCCGAACACGTACATTGCGATGCCTGCGGCGGTCATCCCCAGGCCGTAAAACAGGGGGCTTCGGTTCATGGTCCACAGCGTGCCCAGCAGGTTGATGGAAAAGTAGAGCAGGCAGGTCATCAGCGCGCCCTTGCGATCGTTGAAATACAGCTGCAAAAGCATCATGCTGTTGCCGATGGCGTAGGCCGAGTAGCCCACCGACATGATCTGGAACATGCCGATCATATCCCGCGTGAAGCTCAGGGACTCCAGCACATAGCGCATCAGCACCGTAAACATGACCATCACGAAAACCTGCACCTGCGTGAGACGGAAAATTTCCTGGGTGAGCACCTTTTTCATGTTGTCGCGCGCCTTGCGGATTTCCAAAAGCGTTCCGCCATCGGTAATGGCCGAGAAAAACATCTTGTATTTCTGGTAGAAGTTCACCTCGACCGACACCACGAAATTGACGCTCGTGGGGATGGCCACCAGGTAGGCAAAAAACGCGGCCGAATCGTGCAGCGGCGCAAAGCGGAAATGCCCGGCGACCACCTGCCCCAGCGGCGAAAACCACATGACGATCAGGTGCACAAAGGCTCCGGACATGCTGAAAAAGCCGACGAACACCAGATCCGGATACTTGCCCAGCCACTCCAGAAAGGCAAGGATGCTCCCCGTGCCCACCGGGAAAATGGTCAGCAGAACGCTGTTGAACGATACCATCATCACGCCGTAGCCCATAAACAGCGCCAAAAGCATCCCGGTGATGGGGCTCATGCCAAGCCATAAAAGCCCTGCGCCCAGCACAAAAACTGTCAGCACCCCGGCGGCAAAGCCCACCAGGATGCGCTTATAGTCCTTGGCGGCGGTGATGTAGGCCATCTGCAGCCAGACCATGACCAGCAGCATGAACAGCCCCCAGTCCAGCGCCTTATCCAGAAGCGTAATACCCTGGGCTGTCCACAGAAACCAGCCGTATACAAGCCCGCCGGGAATCATCAATAGCAGCGCTCCGCCAAACAGCGACGGCATAATGCGGTCGGAAAGCTTTTGGTACATCATGTCGGCCACATAGCGTGATAAAAGCATTTGCAGAAGCGAGCTTAAAATCAGCGAGCCGAGCATGGCGTAGATCATCAAAACCACCAGGGTTTCCACCTGGAGGTCCGTGGCACCAAACGCGCGCGTTAACAGCTGCACGCCCAGCATCAGCACCACGGCCAGCACCATGGTGCCGGAGGTGATGATGCTTGCGTAGGCATAGGCGCGCACCTTGGAAATCGCGCCGCGGCCGACAAACAGCTTGCGGAGTTCAAACCCGATTCCTGCCATTTATGCTTCCCGCCTCCTTTGCGCCAGGTCGATTGCGGTTTGGTAGGTATTGAGGTAGTTGGTGATCATCTGCTCGTGCCGGTACAGGGCCTGCACGCGCTTTTTGCCGTTCTCGCCCATGCGGCGGCGCATGTCCTCGTCGCGGCACAGGGCGATCATTGCCTCGGCCAGCTCGCCCTGGTGCATTACGGGCACACAGTAGCCGGCGCTGCCAAAACCGTCGTCCACACCCTCGACCAGCTCGCGGCAGCAGCCCACGTTGGTGGTCACGGCGGGCCGCCCGGCAGCCATGGCTTCCAGCACCGCCAGCGGCTGGCCCTCGGAAATGCTGGTCAGCAGTGTAAAGTCGATGTTCTTCATGTACTCCTGCACGTTGACCCGCCCGGTGAAAGTGACGGTATCCAGCTCCAGATCTTCCTTGAGCTGCAGGCACTCGTCGTAGTATTCCTCGTCCTCGTCGGTCGGCCCCATGATGTGCAGGCGAGCGTTGGGCACCTCGGCGCGGACGCGGGAAAAGGCGTACAGCATGGTTTTAATGTCCTTGATGGGCACAATGCGCACCACGGCCCCGATGTCGATCATCCCGTCGGGGGCCTTGAGGGGAATGTTTTCAAAGCGCTCGGCATGCACGCCGTTGCGGATGACCTCGCACTTTTTGGCATCGCAGCCGATTTCCTGCTGGATGAGGCTTGCGCGCTCAAACAGCGATGTCACCTGGTCGGCATGTTGGTAGGCGCAGCGCGTGAACATGTAGAACATGTTGATCCACAAATCCTTGAAGTGCGGCGGCACCCAGTTGGTGCGCAGGATTTCCTCCTCCCGCTCGCGGGTGTAGATGCCGTGCTCGGTCAGCACGTAGGGCTTGCCATAATACTGCGCCGCCATGCTGCCCAGCACCCCCGCATAACCCGCCGATACCGAGTGGTAGAGGTCCGCCTCCGGCGGCTTGCCGCCCAGAAGGTATAAAAGCGGCAGGAACATGGAGCGTATCGTCCAGAAAAAATCGGTGAAGCCTACAAAGGGATAGCGCTCCTGGCAGACGTCCTGCAAAATGGCGAAAAAATCGCGGTTGACCAGAAACTCCACGCCCTTGAGCCTGTCGCCCCGGAACAGCCGGAAAATTTCATCCCAGTCGGGATCCCGGGAGGAAAGCAGGGCTTGCAGCGCGTCGCGCTGTGGCGTTGTCAGGCGGTAACGGCGCGGATTTTGCTTGAGGGTTTCATGGATCATCGCGTCCAGGTACACATCCACGACCTGCGCCACGTTTTTGGGAAGCTCATAGGCAAAATGACCGCGCTGCTTTTCCTGTGCCGAGATCGCCCACACCACAAACTCGTGCTGTGGCATTTGCAGGATCATGTTTTGCAGCCAGCTGGAAACGCCGCCCGGCACAAAGGGGTAGCAGCCCTCGGCAATTACGCATATCCTCACGGCGTTGCCTCCCACTGCACGGTGACGACGGGCGCATCCGCCCGTATCCAGTAGAAGCCGTCCGCGATTTTGAACAGCTCCCCGCCGGTGATGCCCGCGGGCGCGACACGGGAGCGGAACGCAAGCCAGGCCTCGTCGTAGAAGTTGGTCAGCGTCAGGGTCATCGCCTCGTCGCCCATATCGCGCTTGACGGACAGGCGGTCGTAGCGCTGTACGGCTGCCGCGCCCTCGGCCGCTGTGAAAAAGCGGAGCGCCGGGTAGGTTTCGTGCATCTCGGTCAGGTGCGAGCTGAACAGCTTAAACAGGGTATTCCAGCCCAGTTCCTTGCCGCGTTCGCTGTCGAGCACGTCGTCGGGGTGGATGAAGTGGGAATATACGCCGTGCAGCACCAGCTCCTGCGCGGTGACAAATTTCATAAAGTCGTCGATCTCGAACCCGGAGGTGATGCGCGGTACGTTGATGGAGCCGTCGTCGGCCTCGTTGAACTCCTGGATCAGCGCGTCCACGCCGGTTTCGGCCAGGTACAGTCCCGCGATGACCTTGATGTCGGGCAGCGTTTGCAAAATGGTCTGGCGGCCGATATCGCTGAGGAAGTTGGAGGGCGGCACATAAGTTTGGTAATGCGCGCCAAGGTACAGGGTTTTGCCGTAGCGGGCGAGCTCCCTAAGGCCCTCCGCCATGTTGAGCGTCGACGGCCAGGGCTTGTAATCGGCATCCCCGTAATCAAAACCCTCCGGGCACAGCGGCATGTGGTTATAGCCGTGCAAGCCCAGCTCCCCGCCGGAGTGCAAAAGCTCCGCCGCGTAGTATTTGAGAAGGGAATCGTTCAGCTGGTTGGAGCGGAAGGGGCCGGTTACGTTATCGTTATAGGTCTCAATCAGAAGGCCGGTATAGCGAACCCCAAGGTCCCAGCACAGCTGCTTCATGTCCGGCCACCAGTGGTTGCGGAAAAACCCCTGGATGTCGTAGCCGAACTGCTCCTTGAGCTCATCGTTGAAGCCTGCGGGCTGCGGCGCGGGAAAATCGTCGATAAAGATCATGCCCGCGTTGATGATGGGATACACGAGCGTGTCCTCCAGCGCGTACAGGGTGGATACGGCAAAGCCGCGGCCGCCCTTGTTGACCATCAGGGTGGTGTTCAGCACCGCGATGCGCCCCTTGCCGCTGTCGCGCTCCCACAGAAGCGGAATTTCCATCTCCCCGCCGGATACGATATGCACGGTGCAGGCCTCGTCCAGCCGCACGATCAGGGCAAAGTCCGACAGGGTATGATCCTCGTGGTATACGGTATCGCCCCATAGCGGCAGCAGATCGGATATGTATTTGAGCGATTTGTAGTTAAAGTAATCGTGGGTGTATTCCACAACGCCGAGCTTGCGGTACAGAATCTGAAACACGCTGTCGTCCACCGGCGTCATCATCAGGGCAAAATGCCCGCCGCCATCAACCCAGGCAAACAGCGCTTCCATATCGGGTTCCAGTGGAAGCAGCGACTGGCTGCAATACAGGAAAATATTGAAGCTGTCCAAATCCGGCAGGGGATCGCGGGAGACATCCACGGTGTGGTAGTGCATGCGCATTTCGTCCAGGGTGGCGGTCAGCGTATCGGCAAAGGCCATTTCGGTTTGGTTTTCCCGGTTGACGGCCACCAGCATGTGCGTATTGGAAACCTCGGTTTTTGCCCCCGGAGGCTTGGCATCGGCCAGCAGGCTCATCACCGCGCCGCGCTCTTCCACGGCCATGCCCGTCATCTCGGCGAGCAGCAGGCCGGAAAACACCAGCATCACCAGCACGGGCAGCAGGAGCTTTAAGAGGACAGACTTGTCTTTCATGTCCGCACCTCTTCCAGGAAATGCAGGTGCTCGCGCCCTGCGGCGGTCAGGTCGATTTTTTCGTCCTCGATGCGCTTGAGCAGGCTGCGCATGCCCACGGGATCGCGCGTTTCGGTATAAACGCGCATGCCCTCCAGCCAGGAGCGCTCATCGCGCGGGTAGCGGTCCATCAGCAGCAGGGCGGTGTTGCGGGCCTCCTGCGCGTCCTTGAGCGCAAGGCTGTTGCCCACCTTTATGCGCAGAAGCTCGGGATCCTCCTGGAGCTTCAGGGCCTCCTCCAGCGCGGTTTTGAGCAGCAGCTGCTGCCTGCGCAGAAGCTGCCCCTCCAACAGGCCGCTCTGGCAGTAGCGCGAGAGAAGCTCGATATACTGCCGGTGCGTGTCAAAGGTCGCGTTTTGCTTCGTCAGCTCCAGCTGGAACTGCTGCAAATCCAGCTGAAATTGCCGCTGAATCTCCATGATGGACGCGGTGGCGTAGTGCGCGGTCTCGGTATCGTCGTTATAGCGCGCGATCAGGAGCAAATCCAGGTAGCGCATGGGGTCGGAGCGCAGGATGTTCATCATCAGGTTGCGCCGCTTGTGCGGATCGTTGATCAAAAGCGCTTCCTCCAGCGGCACCGTGCTTTCCACATTGGAATGGGCAACGATGTTGATACGGTGGCGTTCCTCCTGCTGCTGCATCAGCCACTCGGCATCGGGCGGCTTGCGGCCGACGGCCCGGATCAGCGAAAATCCGGCCATGGGGCCAAAGATGGGAATCAGCAAAATCCAGGTGAAATGCGCGTGATTGAACAGGCGCTTGCGCCGGGGCGCAAACGCGATCAGCGCCGCGCACAAAAACAGGTGCAGCGACAGGGTTGCCAGAACGATCATCGCGTTGTTCATCCCGGCCTCCTACGACGTAACCGTGCAGCTCAGCCCGGACGCCAGGAAACGCCGCTCGATCTGCGGCATGTTTTCCAGGCTGGCCTGGGGAAGGAGCACGTACATTTGTCCGTTTTTCAGCCTGCCCGCAATATCGGTGCGGCGCGTGGCCTTGCCGATGCGGCGGTCGTATTCCTCGATGGATAAAACGCCGTCCACGCTCTGCACGGCAAGCAACAGGTACTGCGCCGCGCGTTTTTTGCGCATCTGGCTGTATACGCTCAGCGTGGAGCGGAAGGCCTTGTCGGTCAGGATGTGGGTGTTTTCAATGTACATATCCTGGGCGGAATCAAAATAATGCAGCGCGCGCACCATGGCCGACTGCACCAGCCCCGCCACGACGCTGAACAGGTTTTGCCGGTACAGGGTTTGCTGCTCAAAGGGCACGTCCCAAAGCGCGATCAGCGCGATGGTGTTGCCGTCCTGCATCACCGGAGCGCAGAATGCCGGGTAGCCGGGCTCAAGCTTGGAATTGGCGAAGATCTCGCCGCGGCTGTACACGCTGTCCAGCAGCGGATATTCCTTCAGGTCCATGGATTTGGGCAAATCCTCCATCGCGCGGGAATGCACCACCAGGCGGGCAAAGGACGACTCCTGCGAGCAGGTATACAGCGCCACCGATTGGTTTTGCATCACGTCCTCCAGCACGTCCAGCGTGGATAAGAACACCTGCTCGGGCTGGAGGGTATCCAGCTCCTGCGTAATGGCGTAGATGCGGCCGTAGCTGTCGCGGAAACGGATCACCTGCTCCTGCAAAGCGTTGCGGTCGGCATCCACCTGCTGGTACATGCTCTGGATAAACTTGGCTTCCTCGTCGCGCTGCTCCATCTCCTGGCGCATGGCGGCCAGCTTTTCGGCATTGCGATCGTGCATATACCCAAACACCCCGCCGCCGAAGATGTACATAATCAGCGGCAGCCAGTTATCCTTGTTATACAGGAGGAGGTATACGTCGTTGCCGGACTCAAACCAGCTGAAGCTGTAGCCGATGCAGGCGATTACCCCTGCCGCCATGCCCACGGGCCCGCCGTGGATGCTGCCCATCAGGATGACATAAAAAAGCCAGTAGTCCAGAAAGCGGAAGGTGGCGTTGTATTCCGATGTGCGCATCAAAAGCTCGGCAATGACGGCCAGCACGACCAGCTCCACCCAGGGCAGGGCGCTTCCGAACAGCTTGCGCAGGAAGCCCGACAGCCGCGCCCCCAGGCTGCGCTTGCGCGGGCCTTCGCCCGCCCCGGCGATGATCTCGTCCAGCTCCGATACCCAGCGGTGGCGCGGCACCCATTGCGTTTGGCGGTGGGCGTTGTTGCTTTGCAGCATGGTGCGCGTGGTTCTGGTTTCCGAGAAGGTCACCTGCAGCTCCGGCAGCCGGGCCTGCAACAGGTTTGCGACCTCCGCGTAACTGAAGCGGTCGCCGTACGCCAGGTGGACGATGCCCGTCAGCTTGTGCTCCAGCGCCAGGGTGATGAACAGTGATAAATCGTCCACGTGCAGAAAATCGCAGAGGGTGTCGGCGGTGCCGTCCAACAGCATGGGCTGGCCAGCATTGGCGCTTTGCCGCACACGGGAGAAAAACGCGTCCTCTCTGCCGGGGGAGTACAGGTGAGACACGCGGATCAGCAGGGTTTGGATTGTGCTGGAGTCTACACAGCGAAGCACCTCCTCCGCCGCGTTGATCAGCACGCCAGTGGGGGTTTGCGGCAGCGGGGTTTCGTCCTCCCGCCCGGCCTGGCCCGCGCCGAACACGCGCACGTCCGTCACCAGGAAAAAGCGCTCCACGCCGCAGGTTGCGGCGGTGTGCTGTAGCTGGAACAGTGCGTCCAGCATCGAACCCTGTATGGAGCCGTACGCGCGGGTATCCTCCGATTGATAGGCGTAAAAGAACACAACCAATGAAAAACGACCCGCCTCCAGCACCTGCGCCGCCTCGGGGTTGCCGGGGGACAGATCATGCACGGTCGCCTTGGTTTTAGCCGGGGCGGGCGCAAGCCCGTGACCCAACAGCGAAACCTGGTGGCCTTCCCGTACCAGCCGGTCCACCATGTCCCAGATCATTGGGGAGAGAATGCCGGTCAGCAAAATCTTCAACGCGCTCTCCTCCAGATAGGGTAGTATAAACGGTTCATGTAAACCACCTGTTGTATATTCACATTCTATGTAAATTCCGTATGTTTGTCAACGAAAGCCGCTGGGATACCCGTGCGGAGAATCCGTTTTACAAATACAGCGATTCTTTGTATACTGTGTATAGAAGCACAGTCCATACCCTTGCCGACAGATTTTGTAGAGGTGACGGATATGAACAGCACAATTTTGATTTATATCAACAGCTTTGCCGTACTGGTGCTTTTTCTGGTTTTGCGCAACTACAGGCTCAGGCTGAAAACCATCTGCTGCGAGGAAAAGGTGTTCGTCCTGTTCATCTGGGCGACGCTTGTGATGCTTGTCAACGAGACCGCCATTGAAAACCTTTGGGCGCAGCCGGGGTGGGCAATTCATCTCCTTTTATATGTCCTGCAAACGGTGGACTACAGCCTGGCGGTTATCATTCCGCTGCTGTGGCTGTACTACTGCCTGTTCAGGATCTACCATATCTCCAGTGTGAAAAAGAAGCTGCGCCTGCTCATCGCGCTTCCGGCCGCGCTGTATGTTATAGCGCTTTTGATTACGCTTCATAACGGCGTCGCGTTCAGTATTGATTCGGCGAACCTTTACAGCGCGGGGATCGCTTATACCGGCAGCTATATTGTCGGGCTGCTCTACGTAATCGGGGCTTCGGTCCTGATTCTTGTCAAGCGCAAAACGCTCAATCGCGGCGAGATGATTCCCTATTTGCTCATTCCCGCGATTCCCCTGGCGCTGGCCATCGGCGAGATTTTGCTCGAACCCTTAACCGGCTTGATGTGGGCAGGCACCGCCCTGGTGATTCTGGAAATCCAGATGCTGGTGCTCAACAACCGCACGAATATCGACCACCTGACGAGCCTGAACAACCGCATGGCGCTGGACGGCTATCTGCGCCGGATGATACACGAAAGCCACAGCACGCATACGCGGCTTGGCGTGATCATGATCGATATCGACGATTTCAAGAGCATCAACGACCGCTTTGGGCATGTGGAGGGCGACCGGGCGCTGAAAGCCACGGGGGATATCCTGCGGGAGTGCTTTGCCGGCAATTTCTTCATCGCGCGCTATGGCGGCGACGAGTTTACCGTGGTGCTGAAGGACTGCACCGAGGATATGATGGCCGAGTATCTCAAGAAGCTCGACGAGCAGAGAATCAAACAGAATCATACGGTCAAAAGACCGTATGAGATCATGCTGAGCATCGGCTCCTGGGTGTTTACGGATCAGGAAATCACCAGCCTGCACTCCCTGTACATGAAGGTGGACACCTTGATGTATAACGAAAAGAACGCCAAAAAAGTTGGCAGAGCAATGAAAGAAACCGCCCCGTGAGGAGCGGCCTCAGCTTGCGAAAAAGCGCCGTTTTCTTTGTCGCCTGCACAATTTCGCGGGCATCACGTACGGCCGTGAAGCCACTTCGTAAGGAGCGGCTTCTTTCATTGTTTATTTTGATCTCAGAGCTCGGTTCCCAGCTCCTCAAACTTCTCCCGCATGGTGGGGTTGTTTTTGGTCAGGCGCTTTACGCTTAAATCCTGCGCCTTGTTGTTGGCCAGGCGGAGGTTGTTTTCCGAGGACAGCAGCGCGTCCTTGGTTTTTTGCAGGTGATCGATGGTTTTGTCGATCTCCTGGATGGCGGTCTGGAATTTGCGGCTCGCCAGATCATAATTGTATTCGAATTTGCTCTTGAACTCGTTCAGGTCGTCCTCAAAGTGGGAAATATCGATGTTCTGGTTTTTGATTTCCATCAGCTGCCGCTGGTAGCCCACGGAGTTGAGGGCCGCGTTGCGCAGCACCGTGATCATGGAAATAAAGAACTGCGGGCGGATTACATACATTTTTGGGTACTTGTGGGAAACATCCACGATGCCGGAGTTGTACAGCTCGTTTTCGGGCTCCAGCAGCGATACCAGCACCGCGTATTCGCAGTGCTTTTCGGTTCGGTCCTTGTCCAGCTCTTTGAGAAAGTCCTCGTTGCGCTTCTTGGTCGCGGTGGTATCGGCTTCGTTTTTCATCTCGAACATGATGGAGATGAACTCCACGCCGTCGGGCGTTTTTTCGCGGAAGATGTAATCGCCCTTGCTGCCGGTGGAGGCGTCGTTATCCTTTTCAAAGTAGGCGTTCTGAAAGCCGGTGGCGCGCAGCTTGTTGAATTCGATCTCGCAGTGCTGCTCCAGCGTTTCCCCGACCATTTTGGTGGAAAGCTTGGCCTTCAGGTCCTTGTGGAAGGCGATTTCGGTGTCCTTGGCCCTGAGCTCCGCCGAGAACTGGTCCTTTAGGGATTGTTCCCGCAGCTGGGCATCCTTCTGGGCCTCCTGGAGCTTGCTTTGCAGCTGGGCAATTGCCTTTTCCCGCTCAAACAGCGCGTCCTTCTGCGCGGTTATGGCGGTGGATACGGCCAGCTGGCGCTGGGTTTCCTCGGCTTGAATCTGCGCCTTGAGGCGTTCAATATCGCGGAGCAGCTCGGACATCGACTGCGCCTTTTCCTTTTCGGCGTTGGCCTGCAAGAGCTTGAGCGCGTTGGCCTCCGCGGCTTTCATCTGTGCTTCGCGCTCCACAAGCGCCTTGTGGAACTCCGCGTCCCGCACCTGGGACAGAATGGCGGCATACCCGGTCTCGTCTACGGTAAACACCTGCCCGCAGTGGGGGCACTTGATTTCATGCATCTTGGCTCCTCCGTGTTGGTGGGGAATCGCTCTTTCGTCAGTATAATATAAAACCTGAGGATAATCCACCGCCTATCAACCTATACGGTTTTGCTTGACGGGGTCTTCATTCTGGCATATGGTGTTGATAACAGCATTCGCGAATTATTGCAAGCGGGAGGCGGCAAGCATGGCGCGCTATATCGCCCTTCTCAGGGGCATCAATGTGGGCGGAAATCATAAGGTTGAGATGCCCAGGCTCAAAGCGCTGCTGCTGTCCATGGGGTATGCGCAGGCTACTACCTATCTGCACTCCGGCAACGCGATGTTTGTCTCCGGCAAAGCACCTGATACGGTACGGCAGGAGCTGACCGCCGCGCTGGAGGCCGCGTTCGGGTTTGAAATCCCCACCTTGATTAGGACAGACGCGCAGATGCGGGCGACCGCGGAGGCCATCCCCGCCCATTGGCAAAACGATGCCGCGCAGAAAACGGACATCGCCTTTTTGTTCCCCCCGGCGGATGCGCCGGAGGTGCTGGACACGCTGCCGCTGAACCGGGAATATGCCGACGTGCGCTATGTTCCCGGCGCGGTGATTTGGCATATAGACAGGGAAAACTACAACAAAAGCCGCCTCAACCGCATCATCGGCACCGCCATCTACCGGCAGATGACCGTGCGCAACGTAAACACCGTAAGGGTTCTGGCGGAATATCCCTGGGACGGGAACGCCTGACAGCCAAAGGGCCGCGCGGCCGTATCCCGTGACCGATATAGGAGAGTGGTTTTATGAAGACAGCCCAAAACGGCGTTGTGACCTTTGCCATCATCGGCTGCGGCGACGTAACCGAGGTGAAGTCCGGGCCTGCGCTGCAGAAAATTTCGGGCAGCCGACTGAAAACCGTGATGCGGCGCGACGAGGAAAAGCTGAAAAGCTACGCCGCGCGCCACCATGTGGAACACTACACCACCGACTATCTGGAGATCCTGCGCGATCCCGAAATCGACGCGGTGTACATCGCCACGCCGCCGCACATGCACAGCTTTTATACTCTGGAGGCGGCCAAATACGGCAAGGCGGTATACGTGGAAAAGCCCATGGCGCTGACGGTTGCGGAATGCAACCAAATGATCGCCGCCTGCAGGCAGGCGGGCGTGCCGCTGTTTACGGCCTACTACCGCCGGGGGATGGAGAAATTCCGGACCGTGCGGCAAATCCTCTCCGGCGGCATGCTTGGGGAGCTGTGCTCCCTCCAGTATCAGTTTGCCTGTCCCGTTCCGGCTGTCGATCCCGGCCGGGCCTGGCTGCTGGACCCGGAGGTGGCGGGCGGGGGGCTTTTGTTTGATATCGGCTCGCATATGCTCGATACGCTGCGCTTTGTGCTGGGCGAGGTGGAGGAAGCCTGCGGGGTTTCGGCCAACCGAAGCGGCGCGTTTGCCGTGAACGATACGCACAGCGCTATACTGCGCTTTGCAGGCGGCGTGCCGGGTACGGTTCAGCTCACCTTCTGCGCGGCGCAGCGCGTGGACGAGGCGGTTGTTTTGGGCTCCAAAGGCAGCCTGCGCTTTTCCATTCTGGATCACGAACCCATTGCCGTCACGATAGACGGCAAAACGGAGACAATTGCCTTCCCGCCCATGACGCACGTGCAGCAGGGCTTCATCACCCGCGTTGTGAATACCCTGCTGGGGCAGGACGATCTGGAATCCGGGGGCGAAACCGGGCTGCGCACGCAGGAGCTGCTGGAAGCCATCGACCATAGCCGCTGCTACAGGCCAAACGCTGTACGGGAATCGCTTCAGTGAAACTTTGATGGTTTTCAGGGAGAAAATCCGTGCATAGAGTCCAAAGCTGTGCAATCCGCCGCGCCGGCGATTGACAACGCAAAAGGGATATGCTACCTTACAAAGGAAGGATGCGCGGGGAACCCTTGCCGGCTTTCATGCGTATCACATTCAGACGAGAGATATTGAGAGAAGTCTGAAAGCAGCTCGCTGTAAAGAGAGTTGGTTTTGGGCTTCTTTTTGTATGCTTGCCGACTACGAATTTGGCTCCCGGCCGGGGGCAAACGGAGGCGATCGTCATCATGGTGTACGACGTTGCGATCATTGGCGGCGGGGTGATCGGCAGCTCGATTGCCCGCGAATTATCCAGGCTGAAGCTGCATATCGTGCTGCTGGAAAAGGAGCCGGACGTAGCGAACGGAACCTCCAAGGCCAACAGCGGCATCGTGCACGGCGGGCACGACTGCGCCCCCGGCACGGTCAAGGCGCGGTTCAACGTGCCCGGCAACGCCATGTTCGACACCCTGAGCCGGGAGCTTGATTTTCCCTTCAAGCGCAACGGCGCGTGGGTCATCGTATCCAGCGAGACGGATATCCCAAGGCTTGAAAAGCTGATGGAGCAGGGCATCGCCAACGGCATGACGGGGCTGTCGATTTTGAATCAGGACGAAATCCGCCGCCGCGAGCCGAGCATTCACCGTGCGGCTGTCGCCGCGCTGGATGTACCATCCAGCGGCATCGTCTGCCCGTATGAAATGACCATCGCCTATGCCGAAAACGCGGCGGAAAATGGCGTGGAAATCCGGCTGAACTTCAAGGCGGATACCATTGCAAAAAGAGACGGCATCTTCCATATCGAAGGCCCGGCGGGAAGCGTGGACGCGCGCATCCTGATCAACGCGGCGGGCCTGTATGCCGATACGGTCAACAATATGGTAAGCAGCGAGCCGTTCGTTATCACCCCCAAGCGCGGGGAATACTTCCTGCTTGATAAAACCGAGGGCAGCCTGGTGAGCCGTACCCTGTTCCAGCTTCCGGATGAAAGCGGCAAGGGCGTCCTCGTCACGCCGACCGTGGACGGCAACCTGCTGCTGGGGCCAAACTCGCGTGTGACCGGGGATAAGGAACAGACCTCCACGACCCGCGAGGGCCTGCGCGAGGTGGCGGAAAAAGCGCTTCTCAATGTGGAGCACGTAGCCATGAACAAGGTCATCACCTCGTTTTCGGGGCTTCGGGCATCCACCCAGACCGATGATTTTATCATCGGGCCGTCTCCCGATGTGGAGAATTTGATCAATGTCGCGGGCATCGCCTCGCCGGGGCTGTCCAGCGCGCCGGCCATCGCCGTGTATGTGCGCGATCTGGTCAAAACCATGACCCACGCGGAGGAAAACGCCGCGTTTCAGCCGGTGCGCAGCACCTTTGCGCGCTTTCGGCACATGACGGTGGAGGAGCGCCGCAACGCCATTGCCAAAAATCCCGACTACGGGGTGATCGTTTGCCGCTGCGAGCAGGTCACCAAGGCGGAGGTGCTTGCCGCGCTGCGCGGCCCTTTGCATGTGCACGACGTGGACGCGGTCAAGCGCCGCACCCGCGCGGGTATGGGCCGCTGCCAGGGCGGGTTCTGCATGATGCGCCTGCCGGAGATCATCGCCGAGGAGCTGCATATCCCGCTGACCGGGGTGACCAAATCCGGCGAGGGCACCAACCTGCTGATGAACCAAAACAAGCAAAACCTGTAGGGGAGTGAAGCATCCATGCAGCAAGTCGATCTGGTCATCATCGGGGGCGGCCCTGCGGGGCTTGCCGCCGCCGTGGCCGCACATGAGGCCGGGATACGCGATATCATGATTCTGGAACGCGAGGCCGTGCCCGGCGGCATCCTCAACCAGTGTATACACAACGGGTTCGGGCTGCATTCGTTTCATGAGGAGCTGACCGGCCCCGAATACGCCCAGCGCTATATTGATCAGGTGCAGGCGCTTCAAATCCCCATCCATTTGGGCACAATGGTGCTGGATATTACGGCCGGGAAAGAGATCACGGCTGTGAACAAAAGCGGCGTTTTGCAGCTGCAAGCAAAGGCGGTCATCCTGGCGATGGGCTGCCGCGAGCGCCCGCGCGGCGCGCTGAACATACCCGGCTTCCGGCCTGTGGGCGTGTACACGGCGGGCACCGCGCAAAAATATGTCAACCTCAACGGCTTCATGCCGGGCAAAGAGGTGGTGATCCTCGGCTCCGGCGATATCGGGCTGATTATGGCGCGGCGGATGACGCTTGAGGGCGCGAAGGTCAGGGCGGTGGTAGAGCTGATGCCCTATTCCACAGGCCTCAAGCGCAACATTGTGCAGTGCCTGGATGATTACGGCATTCCGCTGCTGCTGAGCCATACCGTGACCGAAATCCGCGGGAAAAAGCGCCTGGAGGGCGTGACCATCTCGCAGGTGGACGACAAACGCAACCCCATACCCGGCACGGAGGAAACCATTCCCTGCGACACGCTGCTATTGTCCGTGGGGCTGCTGCCCGAAAACGAGCTCTCCAAGGCCGCGGGGGTCGAGCTTTCGCCCGTCACAGGCGGGGCGGTGGTCAACGAAAGCCTGGAAACCAGCGTCGAGGGCGTGTTTGCCTGCGGCAACGTGCTGCACGTGCACGATCTGGTGGATTATGTATCGGAGGAGGCCGCCCTGGCGGGCCGCAACGCGGCGGAGTACATTCTGCACGGGCACGCAAATGGCGAAGGCATCCCGGTGTGCACGCAGGGCGGCGTGCGCTACACCGTGCCCTTTTCGGTCGATCCGCACAAGATTACAGACGCAGCCACCCTGCGCTTCCGCGTTGACGCCGTGTACCGTGAGCGCTATATCAGCGTGTATCTGGACGGCGAACGTGTGCTCCATCGCAAAAAGCGCATTTTAACCCCCGGCGAGATGGAAGAAGTTAAAATAAAGAAAGACCTGTTCGATACACACCCCGGCGTAGGCACGATCACCGTCGCGATAGAGGAGGGCTGAGTGATGAAGCAAAATCTGACCTGCATCAACTGCCCTTCGGGCTGCCAGCTCACCGTAACGCTTGATGACGACAGAAATATCGTAAGCATCGAGGGCAATCAGTGCAAGCTGGGCGAAACCTACGCGCGGGCTGAAATCACAAATCCCACGCGCACGGTAACCACCACGGTGCGGCTTTTGAACGCGGCCATCGCCCAGCTGCCCGTGAAAACCTCCAAGCCCATTCCCAAGGATAAGATCATGGAGTGTATGCGCGCCCTGAAGCCTGTGGAAATCTCCGCGCCTGTCACGGTCGGAGATGTGATTGTGCCGCATATCTGCGGTACGGATGCCGATATCGTCGCCACCAGAAGCCTGCAGAAGATTACATCGTAACCAAAGCGGTATCGGGTATGGTTTTGGCAGTCCGACATTGATTGCCCCGCTCCATTCGAATGTCGAGCGTATGTAGCTATATTTCTGTACAAACGTGAACGCGAACCACTCAATCATGTTCGTTCACAATTTGCTGCGCACGAAACTATCGAGTCAATGATAATTGGAAATCCTTATCGGTTACAAAACCTTATGATTGTTTATTGTGAGTACAGAATTAAGCTCACAGTTCAGTTTTTTTCTTTACATTTGTTGCGAAAAGTGTATAATTGTAGCAAATACAACTGGAGGGCAATGTTATGATGACGGTCATTGGCTCGCTGAGCGTACTTTCCGGTATTCTCGTCTTTGTCGATTCCCGCAATTTGTCAACGATCGCGACCCTGTTTAGAGCTTATCAATCAGTTGCCGCCTCTTTCTATGTTATTGGATTTTGTTTTGTCGGTGCCGGAATCCTACTGGTTATGAATAATAAAGGTACAAAAATCAATTACGCGAAAATTGCCGGAATCGCTTATGTGATTTCTGTTATCGCAGGCATTGTGAATCTTGGGTATGGAGACGTACCACTCTTTACTCTTATCGCCTTTGGTTTCTGCTTTTATACGGGAAGATGGTTGTATAAAAGGGGAGCGCTGAAATTGCCAAACATCCAAGATAGCCATAAAGAAGAATGAAATAAGTATAGAATATTTTTGCTTTACGGATGATATTGCCACAGTGGAAAGGAGGTGTTGGAGTGCTTTTTGGAATTATTCTGGCCATAGCCGGTGCCGGGAGCCTGATCTACGGTATCGTCCTCAACAACGATATCAATGCGCAAATGAATAGCGTAATCATGGCTGGAAAAACCAATCCCGGTACAATCTGGATCGTTATTGGCATCATCGCGATCATCGTTGGCATCATTGTGTACTTGATGCAAAAAAAGAACAGCACTCAATAGCCAATCCGCAACGCTGGGAAAATGTAACTAAGAACATGCAAAACAGGCAACGATGATATATGGTTGCCTGTTTTGCGTACATATTAGCCTGCGCTTGGACATAACTTGGCAAACCCACTTTGGCCGCATATTGAAATGAAGCAAAAAATGAAGTATGCTGTGAAAAAAGCGGCTTGTTTCCCGATGCCGCGTATCCGCAACCGGAGAGGAAGAATGATCGTGCAAACCCACAGGCTGTTACCGTCGGCCCCAACGCTTTGTGTATGCTCGGTTTTGCCGCCGGGCGGTATGCCCGTGACCGGCAATTGCATGAAGGAACGAGCCCAGAACTCGGTGAGATGCAAAGCTGTTTTGCGTGAACACCATTCCGCCGGAACGACCTTTCCGCTTTCGGACAGGGTCTCTATGCGCTGTGTCCGAGAGGATGTTAGATGATGATCTCAATCTTTGACAGGGTGTTCAACCGCCTGCGCGTACACAACAGCCTGGCCGACCGCATGCGCTTCAGCTTTACGGTGATCATGGTTCTGATGCTCATTCCCGCCATTACCAGCATCGTGATGATGAGCAATTACGCAAACTCCTACCACCAGGCCATCATGCAGGTCGACCGTGTCGCGTCGCTTCGGCCCATTGTCAATACGGAAATCCCCGATGAGATGTGGCGTATTGTGGCCGGACAGAAATCCTTCGGTGAGGGGCAGCAGTACGAGCTGCTCGATTCGGTGAATCAAACGCTGGAAGACCTCACCAAAACCGCCACGGGCGGCGGTTCGGTGGAGCTTACGGTTGCGCGGCGCACCATGGACACACTCAAAAGCTATATCGACCGCATGGGCGAGCAGATACAAAGCGGCGCGCTGGTTTCGCAAAACCAGGCGCTTTTGGAAGAGGTGCGAAGCGTATCCTCGCTCGTGGGCGATATGCTGCAAAAATATATCACCGTGGAGATCTCGGCCGCCACAAAGACCAGCCAGCTCTTGCAGGAGCGCTTGGCTATCGTCATGTGGCTGATGGCGATTCTGCTGGTGCTGACCTTCGGATTTACCCTGCTTGCGCAGCGCTCGCTGACACGCGCGGTGCGAACCCCGATTTCACAGCTGGAAAGCATGGCCGCCTCCATTGCCGAGGGTGACCTCAAGGCCCGCGTGGACAACCCCAACGTAAAAGAGCTTCAGGGGCTGACCGAAAGCCTGAACATCATGGCCGTCAAGCTCCAGCGGTTGATGGATGAAAACCGCCGCGAGCAGGAAAACCTCAAGCGCAGCGAGCTGCGCACGCTGCAGGCGCAGATCACCCCGCATTTTTTGTATAACACGCTGGACGCCATCGTGTGGCTGGCCGAGGCCGGGCGCACCGAAGAGGTCATCCACGTCACCGAGGCGATGAGCGACTTTTTCCGCATCTCGCTCTCCCAGGGCCGCGACTGGATTCCCCTGGCCGACGAGGTCAAGCACCTGCAGGGCTACCTGACCATCCAGAAGATACGCTACCGCGATATTCTGGACTATGAGATTGATATCCCGCATGTGCTGCATCAAAAAGAGATACTCAAGCTCCTCATCCAGCCTCTGGTGGAAAACGCCATTTATCACGGCATCAAGCACCGCCGGGGCAAGGGCATGGTGCGCGTCATCGGCCGGGAGAACGATGGCTGGATGGAGCTTTCCGTGACCGATAACGGCGCGGGCATGACGCCCGAACGGCTGCAGCTGGTGCGGGAAAGCCTGGCGTCGGAGGCGTCCGCGCCGATGGATCAGCCGTTCTTCGGCCTGCTCAACGTCAACAAGCGCATTCAGCTATACTACAACCAGCAGGAAGGCCTGCAGATTGACAGCGGCAGCACCGGGACCACCGTCCGGCTGCGTGTGCCGTTTGGGAGGGGAAGCAATGTTCAAGGTGTTTCTGGCTGACGACGAGATCGTAGTCCGCGAGGGCATCCGCAACAACTTCCCCTGGGAAGAAACGGAGTTCTCCCTTGTGGGTGAAGCGCCCGACGGCGAAATGGCGCTTTCCATGCTGCAGGATATCAAGCCCGATATCCTGATTACCGACATCCGCATGCCGTTCATCGACGGGCTGGAGCTTTGCCGCTCCCTCAGGGCCAGCATGCCGTGGCTGTCCATCATTATCATTTCCGGGTACGACGACTTTGCCTACGCCAGAGAGGCCATTTCCATCGGCGTGCGGGAGTATCTTTTGAAGCCCGTCAGCGTGCAGGAGCTCAAGCGGGTGCTGACCCGCATCGGCGAGGAGATCCGCGCCGAAAAACAGCAGCAGGCAAACCTGCGCATGTACAGAGACCAGCTGGCCTCCTCCAACGAGCTTTTGAAACAAAAGCTTTTAAGCGATCTGCTATCGGGTATTCCTTCCGAGGAAATCCTTGAGCGCGCGCGGGTGCTGCACGCGGGTATTACCGCCAAGCGGTACCTGGTTATGATTATCGATCCGGGCAGCGAGGATAATGCCGCCGAGGACCTGCACTCCGCCGAAAGCGTGGTGCTGCGCCTGGTGAAAAGCTCCGGCGGCGCTGTGCTGATGTGCCGGCTGCTTGGGCGCTTTGCACTCTTGGTCATGGGCGACGACGATGCCGACGTGGAGGAGCGCGCCTACGGGCTAGCCCAGTCGGTGCGCTACGATATTGAGCGCAACACCGATTTAAAACCCCTGCTGACCATCGGCACCACGGTGCGGACGCTTGCCGATGTTCCGGCCTCCTACCGGGACGCGGGCTCGCTGCTTTCGCAGATGGCCGCCTCCGAGGAAGTCAACCGGAGCCGCCGAATTTTAGGTATGCTCGACATCGCCCCCGCCGAAAGCCTTTCGCTGATGGACGTGAAAATGCCCAGGATATACGACAGGCTTCGCCACGCCAGCCGTGTGGACGCCGCAGATATCCTTGCCGAATGCCTGGCGGAAATGGGTCCGACCGCGGCCAAGAGCAAGCTGATGATCAACTACCTGTTTGTGGATGTTGTGCTGGTGGCAAGCCGCATTGTGCGCGACTGCGGAGGCGTCCCCCAGGAGGTCATCCCCGCCGCGTTCCAAAACGAGCAAAAGAAAACCGTCACCATCAGCGTGGACGAGACCTTTGCCCTGGCCAAAGAGGTCATCGAAAAGGCGCTGGAATACCGGGACGACCAGGGCTCGGCCCGCTACGGCGTGGTGCTGCGCAAGGCCAAGGCCTATATCGGCGAGCATTACCAAAACCCCGAACTTACCCTGCGGCAGGTGGCCGACGAGGTGGCGCTTTCCAATAACCACTTCTGTACGGTGTTTTCGCAGGAAACGGGCCTGACCTTTACCGAATACATCACCTCGCTTCGCATCGAGAAGGCCAAGGAGCTCCTGCGCGACAAGCAGATGCGCACCTCCGATGTTGCCGCGGCCATCGGTTATAACGATCCGCATTATTTCAGCTATCTGTTTAAAAAATACGTCAACCTCTCCCCCCGGGATTTCCGTAAGGCCGATCCTTCGTAATATATCGACCATGGATCGGAAATATTTCCACATTTCATATGGCGGAGCAGTACTGAACCAAAACCCCCATAAGATACTCAACCAATTGGGGAAAGGCGTATCTTTTTTTGCGTGTTCGGCTCAGGTACAATCGTACTACGCCGCCCTTGGGCGGCGCTGGCGGCGTGATCGGCACGCTGTTTTGTGTGCCGATGCCGATGCGTCGGCGCGATTGTAGCTGCCTTTTAGCGCAGGCCCGGCAGGGCATTGGTAAGGAATGACCATGGTCAACGGCAAAAATTGCCGCACGCAGAGCAAAGAACAGTCTTTGCCGCTGCACGGAAATAGCGTATAATATAGGCAGAGAAATTTGATTGAAGGGGAAACGGCATGGAGAAACTAAAAACCTATCTTGGTATTGAGCTGGGTTCGACGCGAATCAAAGCCGTGTTGATCGACGGGCAGAACAAGCCTGTGGCGCAGGGCGGCTTTACCTGGGATAACCGCTTTGAAAACGGCGTTTGGACCTACCCGCTGGAAGAGGCGTGGGACGGCATCCGCGCCGCCGTGAAAGAGCTTCTGGACAGCCTGGACAAATCCGTGGAGATCGCGGGTCTGGGCGTTTCGGCGATGATGCACGGCTATCTGCCGTTTGACCAAAACGGCACGCTGCTTACACCGTTTCGCACCTGGCGCAACACCTTTACCCAGGTGGCAAGCGCCGAGCTTTCGGAGCTGTTTGAGTGCAATATCCCCCAGCGCTGGTCCATCGCGCATTTATATCACGCGGTGCTCCAGAAAGAGGCGCACGTCAAGGACATTCACCACATCAACACGCTGGAAGGCTATATCCACCACATGTTGACGGACCAGTTCGTCATCGGTGTGGGCGAAGCCAGCGGCATGTTCCCGCTGGACGGCTTTGAGTACAGCGAAAAGAACCTCGCACAGTTTGACGCACTGGTAGCAAAGTACGATCTGCCCTGGAAGGTGATCGACCTGCTCCCCGCCGTGCGCATGGCGGGCGAGGACGCCGGAACGCTGACCGTGGAAGGCGCTAAGCGCCTGGACCCCAGCGGCCGGATCAAGCCCGGCATTCCCGTTGCGCCGCCAGAGGGCGATGCGGGCACCGGCATGGTCGCCACCAACAGCGTGGCCGCGCGCACGGGCAATGTTTCGGCAGGTACGTCCATCTTTTCGATGACGGTGCTGGAAAAGCCCCTCTCCCGCGCCTACGAGCAGATCGACATGGTGGCCACGCCCTCTGGCAAGCCTGTGGCCATGGTGCACTGCGCCAACTGCACCTCGGACCTCAACGCCTGGGCGGATACCTATCAGGAGCTTTTGCAGGCCTTCGGCCTGAATGTGAACATCAAGAAAATCTACGACAAGCTTTACGAGCTGAGCCTTTTGGGCGATGCCGATTGCGGCGGCATGGTGGTGGTCAACTACCTGTCCGGCGAGCACATCACGGGCTTTGAGGCGGGCAAGCCGCTGGTCATGCGCGGCGCGGATTCCACCTTCACCCTGCCCAACTTCCTCAAGGCACAGCTGTACGCGGCGGTTTCGTCGCTTGCCATCGGCATGCGCATCCTGACGGATGAAAAGGTCGCCATCGATCGCATCACCGGCCACGGCGGGTTCTTCAAGGCGCCCAAGGTCGGGCAGCAGTACCTGGCCAACGCGCTGAACACCCCGGTATCGGTGATGGAAACCGCTGGCGAGGGCGGCGCGTACGGCATGGCGGTGCTCGCGGCCTACCGCGTGCAGAAGGAAGCGGGCGAAACGCTGGACGCGTACCTGGAAAACAAGGTATTCCACGACGCCAAGCGCTCCACCCTCGCGCCTGAGGCGGAGGGCGTGAAGGGCTTTGCCGAGTACCTCAAGCAGTTTGAAACCGCGCTCAAGGCGGAACGTGCCGCCGTGGAGGGATAACCATGCTCAAGCATTTAAAGCAGGCAGTTTGCAAAGCGAATCTGGATTTGGTCAAGCACGGGCTGGTGCTGTTCACCTGGGGGAACGTATCGGGCATCGACCGTGAAAAGGGCCTGGTCCTCATCAAGCCCAGCGGCGTTAGCTACGATGGCATGACGGCCGACGATATGGTCGTCGTCGATCTGGACGGCCACGTGGTGGACGGAACCCTGAAACCGTCCTCCGATACGCCTACGCACATCGAGCTCTACAAGGCGTTTCCGGAGATCGGGGGCATTGTGCACACCCACTCCACCCACGCTACGGCCTTTGCCCAGGCGGGGCGCGCCGTGCCGGCCTACGGCACCACGCACGCGGATTATTTTCACGGCGACGTGCCCTGTGCGCGGGCGCTGACCCAGGAAGAAATCGAAACCGCCTACGAAAAGAACACCGGACTGGTGATCATCGAAACCCTGCGGGGAACCGAGGTCATGGCCACCCCCGGCATTCTGGTGAAAAACCACGCCCCCTTCACCTGGGGCAAGGACGCCGACGAGGCGGTGTACCACGCCGCGGTGCTTGAGCAGGTCGCCAGAATGGCGATACTCACCGAGGCCATCAACCCGGAGGTTCCGCGCGCCGACCAGTACCTGTTGGACAAGCATTACCTGCGCAAGCATGGAAAAAACGCATATTACGGCCAGGGAGGAAAACACTAACATGAAAAAGCTCTACTTTATCACCGGCAGCCAGGACCTGTACGGCGAGGAAACCCTCAAGCAGGTCGCCAAGGACACCAAGCAAATGGTTTCGTTCCTCAATGAAAAGCTCGGCGATGTGACCGAGATCGTATGGAAGCCGACGGTTCTCAATTCCGAAGGCTGCGTCGCTGTGATGCAGGAAGCCTCCGCCGATGCGGATTGTGTGGGCGTCATCACCTGGATGCACACCTTCTCACCCGCCAAAATGTGGATCAAGGGCCTGCAGATTTTGAACAAGCCTCTGTGCCACCTGCATACCCAGGCCAACGAGCGCCTGCCGTATGATTCCATCGACATGGACTTCATGAACCTCAACCAGGCCGCCCACGGCGACCGCGAATATGGGTTCATCTGCACCCGTCTGGGTGTGAAGCGCCAGATCGTGGTCGGCTACTATCAAAGCGAGAAGGTTCTAAACCAGCTCAAGCAGTTTGCCCAGATCGCCAAGGCGCTGGATTTCTCCCGCAACCTGAAGGTAGCCATGTTCGGCTCCAACATGCGCCAGGTGGCCGTCACCGACGGCGACCGCGTGGAAAGCCAGATCCGCTACGGCTGGGAAGTGAACTACTACGGCATCGGCGATCTGGTCGCCCTGAAAAACGCCGTGACCGACGCCCAGCTGGATGCCAAGCTTGCCGAGTACCGCGAGGCCTATACGTTTAAAACCGAGAACCTCGACGCCGTGAAGGAACAGGCCCGTTACGAAATCGCCCTGGACACCTTTGTGCAAAAGCACGGCGTGGGCGCGTATACCGACACCTTTGAAGACCTGTACGGCATGGAACAGCTGCCGGGCCTCGCCACCCAGCGTATGCAGGGCAAGGGCATCGGCTTCGGCGGCGAGGGCGACTACAAAACCAGCGCCATGAACGCCGTAATGTGGAAAATGGCCGAGGGCCGCAAAGGCGCGACCGGCTTTATGGAAGACTACACCTACGACATGGCCGACGAGCTGGTGCTTGGCGCGCACATGCTGGAGGTTTCTCCCTCGTTTGCGGCCACCAAGCCCGCCATTGAGGTTCACCCGCTGGGCATCGGCGGCAAGGCCGACCCAGCCCGCCTCACCTTTGGCGGCGTGCAGGGCGAGGGTATCGCCGTTTGCATGATCGACCTGGGCACGCACTTCCGCCTGGTGGTCGCCAATATCGAGCTGATCGCCCAGCCCAAGCCCATGCCCAAGCTCCCCGTGGGCCAGATCATGTGGAAGATCAAGCCCAGCTTCGCCGAAGGCGCAAAAGCTTGGATCGAAGCGGGCGGCGGCCATCACACGGTGGTTTCCACCGCGCTGACCGCCGAGGACATGAAGCTCTTCGCCAAGTTCACCGATACCGAGATCGTTGTGATCGGCTGACATTCAAAACAAACAAAACGCCCTGCATCCTGATGGATGCAGGGCGTTTTTCATCATGCGTTGCTTAGTTTGCGCCCAGGGCGGCCAGCGCTTCGGGGGTGAAGTCCGTCCATGCAATCATGGGCTTGCTCCACAGGCTGTCGTTGAGCTCTTGGAACGCCTCGCCGCTCACCTCGGCATCGCCGATGTAATACTGTATATGGTCTGCATCCTCATCCGTGGCCCAGCAGATCAGTGCGGGTTCAACTGTGCTGTCGGTAAACGTCAGCGTATACCAGCCAAAGTTGGAGGCTCCGCTGTCAGCGTGAATTTCGCCGTCTGTTGTGATCGCCTCCATCGCCCGGTATACAAAGGGGTAGCCGTATACCGTGCCATTGATGTAGCGCAGGAGCTCAAACCCGAAATCGTCGCTGAGCCTCAACAGCAGCTCGGGACTGCCATCCTTGTCCAGATCGGTGACGGCAAAGGCATCAAACCGCTTGGGAATCTCAAACAGGTAGCCATACCACTGGGCGATGTCCGGAGTCAAGGTGGCTTCGGTCTGCGTTTCTTCATAGGGATCGACCTGCAGGTAGCTCTGCTCGCCCAGCGCAACGGCGCGGTACGCGGCCAGCATATCGGCAGGCGCGGCATCCTGCGCGCTGCCTGCGGTGAGGGTAAACAGCAAAAGCATAAGGACGGCCAATAGAGTTGCCAGGGGCTTGCCGTTATGTTTCATGAATCATCATCCTCGCTTCATTTGGATTTCGTATGAACGTGCATTCGCGCGGTCTATTGATAGAACGGATACCCAATTGGTTTTGTTCCGAAACCGTACAGGTTTTCCATACCGCGCCGCTGCGGGCGAACCGTGAATTCTTGCGGTTCGTTCGTAGGATTGTTGTATTGTTGCGCCGGAATGATCGTGGTATTGTGAGTTGACTGGTTGTGTTGGGCGCGCTGGACACGGAATATCAGGCATTCTCTGCGGCCCGACATGATAATGACAAGCGAAAAGTTCCCGTTGCAGACGATAGGCGGCGCGGCTCAACCCATTTCTGTCCGCGCTCCCATCAGCCCGATACCCCGTCCGGAATGGGAGGAACGGCCAAGGAGCAAAGCATGACGACACGCGAACGCTTTCATAAGGTGCTTGCGGGCGACCCAAGCGTAGACCGCTGCCCTGTGTTTGAATGGGCCATCTGGTGGGACAAAACCCTGGATGAGTGGATGCAAAGCGGCATGCCCAAGCCCAAAAGCGATCTTGCGCTTTTGGACTATTTTCAGCTGGATCATATGGCGCAGTTCTGGTTCAGCCACTATACGCCCGTGGGCCCCAAGCCCCCGGCCACCGGCAGCATGATTCAAACCGAGGCCGATTACGAGCGGATTCGCCCGTATATCCTGCCGGAGAACGCCGTGGAGCTGATGATGCCCAAAATCAAGGCCATTCAGGCCGAGCATGCGCGCGGCGACACGGTGGTGTGGTATACGGTCAACGGCTTTTTCTGGTTTCCCCGCGAGCTGTTTGGCGATGAACGCAACCTCTACTCGTTTTACGACGAGCCCAAACTGCGCCACCGCATCTGCGAGGATCTGGTCGCCTGGCAGATCAAGATCATCAACCAGCTGGGCGAAATTCTGCAGGCCGATTTTATGACCATTGCCGAGGACATGAGCTACAATCTCGGCCCGATGATCTCGCGGGAAATGTTTACCGAGTTCATGCTGCCCTACTACAAGCGCCTGATCCCCGAGGTGAAGAAGTTCGGCACAAAGTGCTTTATGGATTCGGACGGCGATATCAGCTCGATGATCGACTGGCTGATCGACGCGGGCGTGGACGGTATTCTGCCGCTGGAGCGGCAGGCGGGGGTCGATCTGGTGCGGCTGCGAAAGCAGTACCCCAACTTCATGTTCATCGGCGGCTTTGACAAAATGTGCCTGTTCCAGGGCAGGGAGGCAATCCGCCGGGAGGTGGAGCGGCTGCTTCCGGTCATCCGCAGCGGGCACTATATCATCGGCATGGATCACCAAACACCGCCGGGTACGACCATGGAAAACTACCGGTATTATCTCTCGGTGCTGCGGGAGTTTGCGCCGCAGGCCTGCAAGGACTGCTGATCGATTATACACCGATTGCAAACGCGTATTTTATGGATAAGGCGGGATGAATCACAATGAATTCCAAACAAAGGGTGCTCAACGCGTTCTATCACGAAAAGGCCGATCGTGTGCCGATGAACTACCTTTCCAATCCCGGTTTGCACAAGCGGCTGGCCCAAACCCTGGGCGTGGAGGATAGCTACGCCGCCGTGGCCCACGCGCTGGGCTGCGATTTTCAATATATTATTCCCAAGTACACCGGCCCGGTGCTGTTTCCCCCCAAGCCCGACCGCAACGTGGACCCCATGTGGGGCATGGTCACCCGCTGGGTCGAGCATCACGACGGCGGATACTGGGACTATTGCGAGTTTCCCCTGAAGGATGCCGACGACGAAACCATCGCCAGCTGGCCGGTGCCCAACCCCGATCATTTTGACGTAGACGATTTCGCCCGGCAGTGCAGGCACTTCAAGCACAAGGCCGTCAGCTTCGGCGATCCGGGTCTGGGCGACCTGATGAACACGCCCGGCATGCTGCGCGGCATGGAAAACATCTACATGGATCTGCTCACCGAAAACGAGGCTGTGCTTACCTATATCGATCGCCGCCTCAACTCCCAGCTGGGCGTGATGGAGCGCGTCATGGATTACTGCGCTGCGGATATCGACTTTGTATGGACCGGGGAAGACCTGGGCACGCAAAGCGGCCAGCTCATCAGCCTGGATTTGTTCCGCAGCCAAATCCGCCCGCGCCATCAAAAAATTGTGGATCTGGCCAAGGCGTACAACAAGCCTGTGATGCTGCATTCCTGCGGCAGCTCGTCCTGGGCGTTTGAAGATTTTGTCGAGATGGGCATCCAGGGCATGGATACCCTGCAGCCGGAGGCCAAAAACATGGAGCCGCAGTACCTGGCCGAGCATTTCGGCACGCGGCTGATGTTCCACGGGTGCATGTCCACGGCCAAAGCCGCTGTGATGACCGTGGAGGAGATCGAAGCCGAGGCGCGGCAGATTTTAAGCATCATGATGCCTTACCGGGGCTATTGCTTCGCCTCCACCCATCTGCTGCAGGACAATACCCCTGTGGAAAACGTGCTGGCCATGTACCGCACGGTGCGCGAGGCGGGCCGGTACGCCTGAGACGGCCGCCCTGTCGGCAAGCAGCCGGGGAATACCGCGCAGCTTGACATTCATCAAGAAACACAGCGAATCAACCGTTCGCTGTGCTTTTTTTGGAACTAAGCGCTTTCAGGCAGGGGTTTCATCCAAACGTCCGGCAGTGTATACGCATCCGACCGTTATCTCATATAAACAATGAGTAATATAGCCGATGGGATATTGCTTGTATCAATCCTCCGCACGGGGCTGACTGCCGCCGAGCAGGGATTTCCAGTGCTTCCAGTCGGGCATATAGTGCGAGAGCAGAGCATAGAAGCGCTTGCCGTGGCTGCGCTCGGCGAGGTGCAAAAGCTCGTGCAGCACCACATAATTGAGGCATTCCACCGGGAACTTGGCAAGCTGCAAGCTGAACCACAAAAGCCCGGTTTTGGTATTGCAGGTGCCCCAGCGGGTTTTCATGTCCCTGGTGCGAAAGCCGGAGGCTTTGAGCCCGGTGGCGGCTTCCCACCTGGCGAGCAGCGGCGCGGCCTCGGCCATCAGCAGCGCGCGAATCCATTCGCGCACGAAGGCATCGCAGCGGTCTGCTGTGCTGTTTTTGGGCGCGGTCATCACGGCGGTGTCGCCGGACAGCGCAATGGCATAGCGTGTCCCTGTGCGAAGCTCCAGCCGATAGGCCTGTCCCCATACGATCATGGTATCGCTGCCCGCAAACGTCCGGTCAGCGGTATGCGCCGCAGGAACGGGCTTTGCGAGCTGGCGCTCAATCCAATCAGCTTTCTCCTGTACAAGCGTGAAATGGTCGCGTTGTTCATCGTCCACGGTACGGAAAGGGCCACGGTTCCGGTGAGCCGCTTCACCCGTAAATAGGCGTGCCGGATATGCTTGCGGGTGATCTCGACGGGTATGCCTGCGATCTCCATGGTTTGGGTTTGCTCGCGATGTTTCATCTCGTGCGGTTGTCCTTTGCCCGGTTTGTCAACCCGTTTCTGCGCGACGGTTTGCGATGGTCTATTCCCAGATCAAAACGCGGTTGCGGCCCGCTTGCAGCGTTTCCAGCGGGCCTGCTTTGGCTGCGCCGGCGCGGGGATTGCCCAGCAGATCCGTATCCAGCGTAAGGGGGCTGCCGTCCGGCGCTTCATATGCGCACTCGGTGATGCGCGGGGTGCCAAGCGTTGCCGTGCCGACGATGCCCGCCTGATGCGAAAGCATCTCTTTTGAAACGTCCAGCTCCAGGTAGGCCCTGGCGCCGTCCTGCACAACCTGTACGTTTGCGCAGTACGCGGGCAGGCTGGTTGCGCCCGTTTCCCCGTCAAACGCGCCTGCGCCGCGCAGGTATACGTTATCCTTACAATACACGGCCTGGGATACGTGCTTGAATTTTTCGTGATCGCCGACGCCAAGCGCGATCACCTGCTGGCGGTAGGTTTCCAAATCCGCCGGGAAGCCGTTGTAGCTGGTGGTGCCAACGCAGGAATCGACCTCCAGCGCCTCGCCCTGCCCCGCGAACAGATTGCCAAAATACCGGTCGTCGCCGCCGTACACCACGGCGGTAGAGGCAACCTGCGTGGTGTGCGCGTAGTGATAGGGCGTGGAGCGATCCGGCACGGTGATGCGCCGCATGGAGCCGCCGATCAGGTTGTGCACGAAAGCCGTGCCCTGCGCCGCGTTATCAATGGTGTAGGCGGAGGCAAGCACGTTGTTGTCCACCAGGCAGGGGCCGTGTGTGACCTCAATGAAGAAATCGCGGTTGTTATCGTGCATCACGTTTTTGGATACGCGCGTCCCCTGCGCCTGCCAGTCAAGCCACGTGCCCATGGTGCAGTGGTGGATGTGGTTGTTCAAGATCTGCACATCCACGGCGGCGTGCAGCTTGATGCCTGCGATTTCATAGCCGAAAAACTCGTGCTTGACGGCAATGTTGTAGATGTGGTTGTGCTCAATCGTGGAGAAAACGCAGCCCATATGGCCGACAATGCCGTTCTGGCCGCAATCATAAATGGTGTTATTGCGGATGCAATGCGAGCCGATGGTTTCCTTGCTCCAGCCCTGCTGCAGCGCTTTGAACACCGCTTCCATCTGGTACTGGTACCCCGGCTTGAGCTGGTAGTGTGTGCAGAGATTATCGCCCGTGGAGGCTTCCTTGCCGATGCTGATCGCGCTGCACTTGGCATCGTGCAGGATGTTGTTTTCAATGATCCAGCCCTTGCTCCAGTGCGCGCCGACCATGCCGGGCTGATCGGCTGTCGGCGGCGTCCACGGGCAGGCAGCCTGGGCAAATTCAAAGCCGCGCACGGTGATGTAATTCACGCCCGGATGCTCCGGGTAGAAGCAGCACTTGCGGACGTTGATCTCGGTCTGCTCGCGGTTGGGGTCCGCGCCCTGGAAGTTGGCGTAAATCGTTGTGTTTTCATCGTCAACCTCGGCGTACCATTGGTACAAGGTGCCGGCCGGATCCAGGATATATTCCGGGTGCTTGCTCCAGGGTGGGGCAAAGCCGGTCTCGCGGCGAATCGGAGCTTTCACTTCGTTCAGGCTGGCCGCCTCGTAAAAGGAGCGCCCGTTCAGGTACACGTCTCCGGCGTGCACGGCATACGCCGTGGGGTGGATGAACCAGTCACCGCGCAGCACGCTTGCGTAGGGATTGTAATCGCCGAAAAACGCGTTGGGCAGGATCACCTTCCAGGTGGTGCCTTCAACGTTCTCCCAGCCGGTGATCTGTTCCGAGCCCTTGACGGCAACCGTTTCACCCTCCGCGGCCTCGTATACGATGCGGGTCAGATGGTTCGTTCCGCCGTTTTGCGGCTTGACCCACTCACGGTAGACGCCCGCGTGGACCACGATGCGGTCGCCCGGCTCGGCAATGGCGGCGGCGCGCCCGATGGTGAGAAATGGCTGGGCCTTGGAACCGCATTGAAGATCACTGCCGTGTTTGGCTACATGGTATTCCAGGTTCATGTTCAAGTCTCTCCTCATTGTTCATCTGTCCGTGGTTTTTCCACTGTTTCTAGAGGTATCCGCAGGTCGTCGCGCCGAACGGCTTGCGCTACAGGCCCGCCGCCTGAAAGCGGAACACGTTCCACGATAGGCTCTTGACGACCGCCGTCGCCTTGCCGTTTTGAAACGCGGCGTCCGTATTCACCGCCGGAAGGACGGTATCGGGGTGTTCATAGGTATTCATCGCCTGAAAATCCTCGCCGTGCAGCTGGATATGCTCCAGGAAGCGGCAGCTTTCAAAGCTGTCCGCTGCAATCGCAAGCTCGCAGTCCTGCGCGGGGTCGCGGTTGATGACGAACACGGCCAGCTCCCGCGTTTTGGGGTTGAACGCCGCCGCCGCGTCAATCAAATCGATGTCCTCATGCGTGCGGTATTGGAACTGGTGGCTTGGCGCATATCCGGGGATAGCATAGCGGTCACAGTCTACCACCGTTTGCAGCGAAATGCCACGGCCATATTGCATCAGCTGCGCAAAGGGATAGTGGGCAATCGGCTTCCAAACGTGGTCGCGGTCGGTGGCGGCAAGGGTTTGCAGGCCCGCCGTCATGCAGCCGATCTTCACGCGGTCGGCATGGCGGAGCAGCGCAAGCAGGGCGGAGGCGGAGGAAAGGGCGTCCGCCATCCCGCCCCGTGGCACAAACAGCGTTTTGCTGTGCATGTTGTCGGGGTCGTGGCGTGTGTATTGCTGCTTGGGATCAAAGGTATGCGCCCATTCCGTTCCCCGGCCGGGCAATATGCCTTCCAGAGGCTGCTGTCTGGAGCCGTACTCGTCAAAGGAGAGCATCATTTTCCGGGGCGACCGAAGCTTGGTCTGCACAAAATCGCACAGCCCGATCTCCGTATTGATATAGTCCTCAAAGAAAACCGAGCCGCCAAGCAATGCGGCATAATCGCCGGGCGCCGCAATGTGGTAATGGTGCAGGGAGATATAATCCACCGTTTCGTAGCATTCCTGGAGCACCTCCAAATCCCACTGCGGGTAATGCGCAAGGAACGGGGAGGACGATACGCATGCGACCGTTTCGATGCCCGGATCGGTCCACTTCATGCCCTTGGATACCTCGTGCGCCAGCACCCCGTACCCTTTGGCGTTCTTCTCCCACGAGCCAATCTGCCAGGGGCCGTCCATCTCGTTGCCCAAATACCAGGTTTTGACCTGATATGGCTCCTCCTGCCCGTACGCTTTGCGCAGGTCGGCCCAGTAGCTGCCGGAGGGGCGATTGGTATACTCCACAAGGTGAAGCGCGTCGCGCAAATCGTTGGTGCCCAGGTTGACGGTGTACATCGGCTCAGCGCCGATTGCCTGCGTCCACTTCAGGTACTCGTCGTGGCCAATTTCGTTGGTATAGTACTGAAACCAGGCGGTATCCAGCTGCGTTTTCCGGCTTTCCCTGGGGCCGATGGAATCCTTCCAGTCCCAGCCGGAAACAAAGTTGCCGCCGGGCAGCCGCACGGCGGGAAGGCCCGTGGCTTTCAGCGCCTGGATAAAATCCTGCCGGAACCCGTTTGCGTCCGCCGTGGGGTGCCTGGGATTGTACATACTGCCGTTGACCATCGTGCCGATTGGCTCCAGAAAGGCGCCGTACAGCCGGGGCGATATCTCCCCGATCTGGAAACGCGGATGCAGATGGATGCTGGCTGTTTTCATGGTTTGTACGTCCTTTCCTCTGGTTTCCGGGGATGGAATCGGCGCTTGACAGCCTCAATCCGGCTTGCTTCTGGATAGATAGGCGTCCAATAGGAGCTTTGTCAAAGGAGACGCGGGGCTTTGCACCGGTTTTACCGTATCGCCGAACGATTGGAACACAGGCGCTTCGGCTTTGAGCACAGGCCAGTATGGAAGCGGTGTGCCGTCCGTACCCATGCCGTTGGGATCTCCGCCGCGCACGAAGTTGACCAGATAGTCGCACATCTGCCGGGCCAGATCGTAATGCTTTCCGGTAAACGGCCGCCAGCACTTGGCCAGCGTTTCAAAGAAAAACCACAGATCCACGGAATGGAACGCGCCGGGATGATCCCATCCGGGAATTTCGGCGCTGAATTCGTAGGCGTAAATCGTTTCGTTTGTCCGCACTCCGGCGGCACGAACGGCGAACTCAATGGCGTTCACATCCCCCTCGCGCGCAATGCTTTCCTTTGTCGCGGGCGAGGTAAACTGCTTGAGGAACGCAGCCTGATCCAAACCGGGAATCTTGGCGGCATACGCCATGAGGGTGGCATCGTCCTCCGCGTGGGGGGCGATGCGGAACTCGTTGTTGGTGGAGCCCATCATCAACGGGCAATGCACGCGCTCCTCATGCAGATACCAGCGGTCGGGAGCATAGCGCAGGAACGCGTTATCCACCGAGGCGGGCCAGAGGCCTGCGTTTTTCCATTCCAGCGCGGCCTTGAGGAGCTACTGCCAGGGCACGCGCCGGGCTTCATCCAGCGTTTGCACGCCAAGCGCTTCCCGGAAGAAGCGTTCCCCGCGCTGTTCGGCCTCATGCAGCGGCACGCAAAGGCTGAACATATCCGGGTACGCGGGGGCGAACAGGCCGCTGATGATTGCCGCGCGGCGGAACAGGCCCTCGTTTTGCGGATGGGCGATCTGCGCGCTGACGCTCATGCCCCCGGCCGATTGCCCGCCGATGGTGA
>Ga0116164_10000077_pt1 | contig 93614 bp, 69 predicted proteins | sample AD_UKC109_MetaG_FD_89888 | JGI IMG/M metagenome (GOLD analysis project Ga0116164, IMG submission 89888) | Active sludge microbial communities of municipal wastewater-treating anaerobic digesters from Hong Kong - AD_UKC109_MetaG | ecosystem: Engineered > Bioreactor > Anaerobic > Digestate... | reverse complement strand
CCCTTCAGGGGCGATAGAGGGTAGCCCGACCCGTAAGCGTCGGGCAAAAAGCCCCATTTTTTCCCGAGTCCCGGAAGGGCGGCAGACGTATTCATACTCAAAACGAGAAAATCGACAGTCTCGACAGCCCTGGGATCAGATGGAACAGATTTTACCAAACCCCTGAAAGGGGCGCAGGTAATGCTCGCCGCCGGCGGAACAGCCGATCATGTTCAGGAGACTCGGGTGCCACGGTCTTGTTCCATAGGAACATGGCCGTGCCGGTACGGAAAGCACACCTTTGGCTGACGCCAAAAGTGTGGCACACACGAGAATGACGCCTTTTCCTGTGTGCCACAGTTTACGCCCTTGGCGTAAGCTGTGTGGGTAACCCACCAAACACAGCCGGCAGCCCGGGCTCCCTTCTCCCGGTTGGAGAAGGGCCGGGGATGAAGGCGACATACCGTCGGGACTTGTCGGTTCCGCGTGTCCCAATTCGGAAGCCAGGAAGGTCTAGCGCAATTTGAGGGCGAGCAGGCTGATGAACGCGGCGATCCCCGCGATGATCCACAGCCGCACGACGACCTTGGGCTCGGCCAGCCCGCGCAGGCGCACGGCGTCGTGCAGCGGCGCGCGCGAAAAGATGCGCAGGCCCAGCGTGCCGGCGCTCACGCCCAGCCGGTCTTGAATCGCCGAGGAAAGAAATTCGGCGCAGAACAAAAAGCCCGCGACGATAAACAGCAGCTCTTGTTTGATCAGCACCGCCGCCGTGGCCAGCACGCCGCCGATGCACAGGCTGCCCGTATCGCCCATGAACACGGTCGCCGGGTAGGAGTTGAACCAGAGGAAGCCGATCAGCGCGCCGAACAGCGCGGCCAGAAACACGGCCACTTCGCCGCTGCCTTTGACCTGGTCGAACAGCAGGTACTCGCTGATGCGCGCGTGCGACAGAATGTAGGCGTAAATCGCGTACACGCCCGCGGTCATGATCGAGGGCGTCGTGGCCAGACCGTCCATCCCGTCGGTCAGGTTGATCGCGTTGGAGATGCCCAGCACCACCAGCACGACGAAGGGGATGTACAGCAGCCACAGCGGGATCGTCCCTTTGATGAAAGGGATGGTGATGCGGCCGATCAGGTGCCGCTCGTGCGGCGAGAGCGCCGGGATGAAACAGATCAGCGCCAGCAACAAACCGAACAGCGCCTGGTAGGCCAGCTTCGCGTTGCGCGACAGGCCCAGGTCGGCGTTCTTGTACACCTTGATTTTCAGAAAATCATCCGCCGCGCCCACCGTGGTGAACCACAGCAGGCCCAGGATCATGATCTGCGTGAAGCGGCTGGACAGGTCGCAGCACAGCAGGCACACGACCATGGTCACCAGCGCGAAAATCAGCCCGCCCATCTGCGGCGTACCGCTTTTGTCGGTCACGCGCATCACGCCGTAGTCGCGCGGCGTGTCGTGGATGCCGGCGCGGTGCAGCAGGCGGATCATCGCCCCGCCGAACAGCAGCGTCAGCGCGATGCCCAGCATCCCGGCCAGCCCCGCGCGGAAGGTGATGTAGCCGAACAGGCGCGTCAAGCCCAACACCTGTCCCGCGGACAACGCCGCCTTGTACCAGATCACGAGCACGCTATTTCTCCTTCTCGGGCAGGCCCTGCATCGCCTTTTTCACCACGCGCTTGAGCGGGAAGACCGGCTCGATCATCTCGCTGGTCAGCAGCATCGCGCTCAAGGCGTCGCGCAACGCGTCCGCGTCGGTGAAGACTTGGCGGTCGTACAAGCGCCGCAATCCGTCGGCCGCCGCGCCCCGCACCGGCCAGCGCGGATCGGCCAGCAGCGGCTTGAGCTGCGCAAAGGCGGACGGATCGACCGCCAGTTCAGCCAGTGCCTTGGCCGCGACCGGCACCACTTCGAAATGCGTGTCGGCCAGCCGCCGCCCGATCGCCGCGACGACTTCGGCGTCGCCGCGCGCTTGCTCGGCAAAGGGAATCAGACCGCGTAGCGCGTACTGGCGCACTTCGTAGTACGGATCCTCCAGACCGGCCAGCAGCGCTTTTTTCACGCGTTCGTCCCACGCGCCGATGTTCACCAGCGCGGCCACCGCGTTGCGCCGGATGAACCCGACCTCGCGCCGCGAGCCCAGCAGCCAGCGCCACAGGCGCTTCTTTTCGGTCGTGCCGGCGATCGCGTCGCCGAGCAGGTCGATCTTCTCGGTCAGCTTCATCACGCCGGACAGCTTGATGCCCAGGTTGCGGATCCACCAGTCGTCGTGCCGCAAAAATCCTTCCAGCCGGTCCAGCACGATCGCGCGCTCCTCGGCGGAAAATTCGCGGTGCTCGGCCTCGGCCAGCAGCCCCGCGGCGGTCAGCGTGCGTACGTTGCCCGTGCCGTTCTGATAGCGCACCGGCCCGCTGCCGAAGGGCCGCCCGAAGCCCAGGCGCGCCGACAGGTGATTGAGCAGATCCAGCAGCGGCTGCGTGCGCATCATGAAGGCGAACAGCAAAAACGCGCCCAGGCCCGCCGTCGCCGGCACGGTGAACGCCCACATGTTCACCCACAGCCCGCGCCCCGGACCGGGGTCGACGTACAGCAGCACGATCACCAGCACGGTGACCACGCTGGCCAGCGTCGTTTTGGCGAAGGTCGGCCCGAAGGGCGCCCAGCCCAGCGGCGCGCCGTCGTTGTGCAGCCGCCGCACGGCGATCCAGTGCCGCCAGAACATGTTGAAGATGAACGAGAGGCTCGTCGCCAGCGCCAGGCCCGCGTGGGCCAGCGGCGTGTGCACCAGCGTCAGCGCGAACACCAGGTACACGACCAGGCTGCCCGCGTTGGTGATCAGGCTGGTGCGCGTGTCCAACTGGCTGGAGAACACGCGGCTGTACAGCGAGGTCAACGACCAGCCGATCAGCCCCAGCGTGTAGCAGACCAGCGCCATGCTGGTCATCGTCGTGTTTTCGGCGGTGAACTTGCCGCCCTCGTAAATGAAGCGCACCAGCGGCGTGGACAGCGCGATCATCGCCGCGGTCGCCGGCAGAATCAGAAAGATCGTCGCGTTGATCCCCCGCGCCAGCAGGTCGCGGAATTGGCGGGCGTCGCCGCGCGCGGCCACGTCCGACAGGTCGCGCAAAAAGACGCGGCTGATGCTCATCGCCAGCACCGAAAACGGCAGCACGACCAGCAGGCGCGAAAAATACAGCGCGCTCACCGATCCGGCGATCAGCGGCGTGGCCAGCACCTTGTCGACGATCCCGCTGATCTTGTTGAGCGTCGCGTCCAGAAACACCGGCCCGGACAGCGCGACGACCTTCTTGGTGCCCGGCTCGGCCTTGATGCGCGGCCGGTAGGCGTTCCAGGCGATCTTCTCGCGCAGGCCCCGCCGCAGCAGGAAGAACATCTGGAAGAGGATCTGCAACACCCCGCCGATCAGCACGCCCAGGCCCAGCGAGTACATGCCGAACAGCGGGTTGAACACGACGACCGCGAACACCAGGCCGATGCTGTAGAGCACCGGCGCGAAGGCGTTGGGCCCGAAGCGATCGAAGCTCTGCAGCAGCGTGCCCAGGAACGCGCTGATCGACATCAGGATCAGGAAGGGGAACATCAGGCGCGTCATCGCCGTCGTCTGGTCGATCACGCCCTTCTCGACGAAGCCCGGCGCGATCAGATGGATCCACCACGGGCAGGTGACGATCGCCAGGGCGGTGATCGCCGAGGAGATCAGAAAGAAGATGTTGAACACCTGCCAGGCCAGCCGCCACGCGTCCTTCTTGTCTTCGTTGCGCCCGTAGAACAGCCGGAAGCTGGGCAGAAACGCGTTTTCCAGCGCCATCTCGGCGACGACCTCGCGCATCAGGTTGGCCAGCGACAACGCGACGGCGAAGATGTCCATCACCAGGCCCGCGCCGAAGAAGCGGCTGAGGAACGCCTCGCGCACGAAGCCGATCAGCTTGGCGATCAGCGTGCCCGCGCCCTGCGAGAAGATGTTCTCCACCGCGCCTTTTTCGGCTTTGACCTGCGGCACTTCGATCCAGTCGAAATCCAGCGACAGCACCGCCCCGTCGGGCAGCTCCAGCCGGTCGCCGTCGGCCAGCTCGGTCGGCCCGCTCAGCTCGCGCGCCTGCGTTTCGCCCGCGCGCTGCATCAGCAGCGGCCGGCGCGGGATGACGGTCCAGGTTTCCACCACGCGGTTTTCGACGATCCGCCCGCTGCGCTTGAGCCAGAAGTGCTTGCGCTCCAGCCCCTCGTTGGTCAGGCGCACATCGTCCCACGAACCGCTGCCGATGCGGCTGCGATCGAACAGCACCTCGTGGCGCGCGCCGTTTTGGTCGACCAGGAAGGTGCGCCGGCGGCGGATCATCACTGTTTTCTTCGGCGGCCCGGCCAGCAACGACATCGCCTCGGCGCGGATCGCCCCCAGCGCGTCGCCGTGCACGAAGCCCAGCGCCGCCTCGCGCATCGCCGCGCGGCGTTCGTCGGGCAGGTCGAGCAGTTCGCGCAACGCGCTCAGCAGCCGCTCGGGGGCGATCGAATCGTACGCCTCGCCGTTGTCGCGCGCGCGTTCCTCGCGCAGCACCAGGCACGCGCCGGCTTCGCGCAGCGCCTCGGCGTTTTTCACCTGATGGTCGCCGGGCAGCCCGCTCTTGGGGATGACCACCGCGGGCAGGCCGGTCGCGGCGATTTCGGTCAGCGTGCCCGCGCCGGCGCGCCCGATCACCACGTCGGCGACGCGCAGCCAGTTTTCGATTTCGTACAGGTACGTTTCGCGGCGGTAGAAATCGGTGATCGCTTCCTCGGCGATGCCGCGCTTGTGCAACCGGGCGAGGGTGTCTTCGACCGCGTGGTATTCCTTGGTGGCGAAACGCCCGACCGCGTGCACCAGGTAGACGCGCCGACGCAACGTTTCGTCGGCGGCGATCAGCGGCAGCAGGTCGGCCACGGCCCGGTTGATCGACCGCGCGCCCAGCGAACCGCCGGTGATCAGCACCACCTGCCGCGCCGGATCGATGCCCAATTCCTGCTTGCGCCGCGCCTTTTCTTCCGCATCGATTCCCGCGCGCAAGGCGAAGATCTCCGGCCGCACCGGGTAGCCCACCAACTTGCCGTTGTGCTGGAAATGCACCAGCGATTCGGGAAACGACACGCACACGCGCCCGGCCATTTTGCCGAAGGTGCGGTTGACCAGCCCGGGGTACGCGTTCTGCTCGTGCACCAGGATCGGCCGACGCAACAACCGCGCGGCCAACAGCGCCGGCGCGCTCGCGTAACCGCCGGTGGCCACCACCAGCCGCGGCCGGTAACGCAGCAGAATCGCCAGCGCCTTGAGCGTCCCCCAGGCCAGCGCGGCCAAAAAGACGATCATCGCCGCCGACGCCTTGCGCGTGGGCATGCCGCGCGCGGGCACGAAACGGATGGGGATGCCGTGACGCGGCACGATATCGGCCTCGGCGCGTCCGGCGACGCCGAGGTACAAGAACTGCGCTTCGCTGTCGTGTCGGGCCAATTCGCCGGCGATGGCCAGGTTCGGATACACGTGGCCGCCGGTGCCCCCACCGGTCAGAACATATCGCATGGGATCGGTCGCTTCCTCTCGGAAAAGGTGTGCCAAAGACTATCACTCGCCCCCGTTTACGACAAGACAAATGCGGGCGAAGTTCCGGGCGCGCGGAGGAATCCCGCCGGGGTGGAAAAAAGAAAATATTTTGACTGGAAACGAACCTAGCGGCTGTAGTATGAACAGGGGTAGGAATTGCAGGATTGAAAATTATTCTTAAAACGGGAGGAAAATAATGAGAACTTTTCTATTAGTCATGGCTATTGTTCTGTTCGCCGTACCGGCCTACGCGCAGTGCGTGTTGGGCTGGAGCAACACGGCGACGGCGTTGCCGGGCGCCCGCATCCACGGTGGCGGCGGCGTCTATGACGGGCAACTGATTGTCTACGGTGGATATGACAACACGGGAACCGGCCATCGCGCCGACACCCAGATTTACGATCCGGCCACCGATTCCTGGACCGCGGGCGCATCGATGTCGGTGGGAACCGTTGACGGTGGTTCGACGGTGGCGCCGGAAGGCTATGCCTATTACGTGGGCGGAAATACCGATTCAACGACGTATGTCAACACCGTGCATGAATATGACATCGACGCCGACTCCTGGACGGTCTTGTCGTACACCTACCCGCTGACCGGCTGGGGCATCGCCTGCGCCGCTCCCGGCGACGGCTATGTTTACTGTTTCGGCGGTTCGCCCGACGGAAGCTCCGGCAGCACCTACGCCGCCAAATATGAAATCGGCACCGACAATGCCTGGACGGCCATCGCCTCCATGCCCGGCACGAAGTTCTTCGGCACGGCGACGGCCGAAGGCGGCCTGGTCTACATCACCGGCGGTTGGGCGAACGACGGCGTGACTTACGTCTACGATCCGGTCGGCGACAGCTACACCACGCTCAATTCGCTCATCAACGGTCGCGAGCGCCCCTCGATGGTGGCGGGCGGCGGTTTGCTGTGGGTGACCGGCGGCGGAAGTATGTGGACGCCGATCGCCCCCGATGAATATTTTGACGGAACGACCTGGACGGCCACGACCACCTCGATTGGCGTGCCCGTGATCGGGGCGACCGCCGGCTATCTGCACGGCTACGGCGTCTTCGTGGCCGGCGGCCGTGACGGCAGCTTTGACGACACCACGCACAATCAGCTATGGCAGGTTTGCATTCCGGCGTTCGACTCGATCACTCCCGACGAAGGCGATGTGGGCGACACCGTGACCATCGCGGGCGCGGCCTTTGCCGCCGACGTCGACGTGGTGTTCTTCGATGCGACGACCAAGGCGGAATATCCGCTCGACAACCTCACGATCGTCGATGAGGAAACCATCACCGGCGACGTGCCCACAGGCATGGGCGTGGGCGTTTACGGCCTGCGTTTCACCGGCGCGCTGGGTCAGTTCGAGGAAGTGGAAGACGTATTTGAAATTCCCACGCCGATCGACGACGACACGGTCGACGACGACGTCGTTGACGACGATGTCGTTGACGACGATATCACCGACGACGACGTCACCGATGACGACATCGATGACGATGATGATGACGACGATGACGACGACGATGATGATGATGACGATGACGATGACGACGACGATGACAACGATGACGACGGTTGCTGCGGTTGCTGATTTGGCGGTTGAGCGAAGCGAAATCCCGCAGTAGGCGGGACTGCTGACAAATAACGAAAAATCGCCGAAAGGGCCGCCTGCGGGGCGGCCCTTTTTCGCATTTTTGTGTAAAATGGGGCACGACATTACGGTCGTTATTGCCAAAAAGACGCAAATACCAGGGGCGCTGATGGAAAAGTCTGTTGAATTCGTCTTATCGTTGCCGGAGCGCGATTTTGTTTTAAGAGAAGCGTTTGCGGTTGAGGAGAGTATTCTGAGGAAGTTGCGTCTTGCCGAAGTCGTTCAAGGCGGGATCCGCGTTTCGCTCTCCTTGGAAGAAATGGACCTGTTTTTGGGCGGTCTGGCCTTCGAGGCAAATCACGCTAAAAACAATACCTTGGAAAAAATGTTCGATGCCGTCTTTTCCCGATTGGCGGCGCAGTTCGATCAAACTCCGGAGGCGGAGAATGGTCCGTTTCCGGATATGCAGGCCATGATGGAAGTGATGGAGGTCTTGGGAGGCGAACGGCCTTTGACGAATCCTGATTTGCTGTCGCCCGAGAAGAATCCTCAATTGGAGTATGTGACCACTCCCATGGATTCGTTGGGCGGTTTAAGCGCCGCTCAGGCGCAAGATTTGTGCAACCGGGGTTGGTGGGACGACGACGCCCAAATCCGATTGAATGTCGCCTTGAGCGACGAGGACCTGAAAGACGCGGTGTTTCTGCACAATGCCCGCATGCTGTTGAATGCCGTCGAGGAAGACGGCGGCGCGCCTTTGACGGCCAAGGGAAATTTAACGCGCGCTTTCGTGGCCAAGCTAATGGATCGCCTGATATGGGATGGAAAAGAACTGGAATTGATTCGAATGTGCAACACCGTCATCAACGAGCAGAACGCGATGTCGTTGCATATCCTCCGGCTGGTTTGCCAAGAGGCAAAACTCGTCAAAAAAGTGAACAAAAAACTGGTTGCCACCAAGCTGGGCCGGCGGTTGTCGTCCCCGGAAAACGGCGGCGAGTTCTATGCGGCGTTGTTCGATGGGTTTTTCAACAAACTCAATTTGGCTTACCTCGACTCCCTGCCTGACGACGGTGATGCCGTTCAGGGGTTGTTCCCGTACAGCCTTTATCGCCTGAGCCTGTTGAATCCGGCTTGGGATTATGTCGCCGTCGATTTGACGGATGCAATGCTGCCGCCGCCGTTGGTGGACCATCTTGGCTCGTATGACGAATGGACGACCGCGGACGATTATATTCAATGCCGCGTTTTACGGCCCTTGGTGCATTTCGGCCTGCTGGATCTCCGCGGCGAACGGACTATCAAGAGTTATTTAGAAGACACTGCGACCTACCGGAAAACGGCGCTGTTCGACAAGTTCTTTCTGTTCAACGTTAACACCTGAAGTGGTGTGAACGAGCACACCGTTGGCTGCCGCCGAAAGTGTGGTACACGGGCATCAATCTCTCGTCATCGTGCATGGATGCCTCAACTTTTTATCCCTGGTGGGCGTGTGAGTGTTGGGAAATCCGATAGAACACTTACAAAGAATCGGTTATAGTGCTTTATCCCAATGGGGACATCCATAAAAATATTGATGGACAAGCACGCTTGATAAGCGATACGTATGGAGCGACAAATCATGCCTGATCGAAAAATCCATGTGCTTTCCGACGGCCCGGCGGCAATGCCCGTCGACGGTCCCGATTCCCTGGGTTACGTCATTTTCCGCGACGTGATCGCCAAAATCGTGCTCGAATCCGAGTTGAAACACAGTTTCTGCATCGGCCTTTACGGAAAATACGGCGCCGGCAAGACCACGGTGCTTCGTTGGGTTCACGATCATCTGAAACCGCAAGACAACGTCCTGCCCGTTTGGTTCAATCCCTGGCGCTTTACCCGCGAGGAACACTTGATCGTTCCGTTTTTTCACACCCTGGCGGCGGCGCTGGAAGAGTACATCGAGTCGCGTAAAACAAAGAGGAATAAGGCGGTTGCGGAAGCGAGAAACCTTTTCGGTAAATTCGCCAAAGTGCCGCTGGCTATCGCCTACGGCATGTCGGGCGAAGTTTCGATCCCCTGGCTGGCCAAGTTGAAATTCGACGTCGGCAAGTCGATGGACAAGGGCAAGGAGGAAGTCCAACAAGAAAACCTTCAAGCCGTCAAGGAATACCAAAGCCTTTATTATCGGCTGACCGAAGAGTTGCGCAACATCAAGGGCAACGACTTGCGGATCGTCGCCTGCATCGACGACCTCGACCGTTGCTTGCCCGAAAAGGCCATCGAGTTGTTGGAAGGCCTCAAGGTGTTTTTTGACTTGCCCGGTTTCTATTTCGTGATCGGCGTGGACGAACGGGTGATCCGCGACGGCATCCGCGTACGTTACAAGGATTTCGTCTTCAAGGACAAAGAGGAGATCCCGGTTCAACCGAGAGAGTATTTGGAGAAGATCATCCAGATTCCCATCCGGCTGCCCAAACCGGAAATGTCGCGCATGTTGGACATGATTCGCGAACAGGCAAGCATTCACCCGGAAATGGCCCGTTATTGTGCAAAAATCACCGAGGTCATGGAGCGCAAACCCCGCGCCTGCAAAATGGCGTTCAATCTGTTGACCGTGAACCTAGCCTTGGCTGAGGCACGAAAACGGCTGGAAAACGAAGCGGGCAAGAAGTTCGATTATCAACCGGACTTGCTGGCCAAGTGGACATTGCTGCAATTCGTCGCCCACCATGGCTTGATTTCCTGGGCCGAAAAACGACCGCTCTTGCTGTACCACCTGCAGGAATATCATTCGAAGAGCAAAGTTGATGAAGCTGTCGAAGTGAAAGAAACAGGATTGCCGTTATGGGTGCAAAATGTGCCGGGTATTAATGACGAGGCCGTTAAAGACGTTTTGCGAAAAGAAGGAAAAGGCGGTCTCGACGACTTCCCCAACGATGAAACGATAATTCGCCAGATCATTGAATTAGCGTCCGCCGCTCCGATGGAGACGCAGGTCGAGGAACCAGGAATCATTCAAAGGACGGTGATGAGAGATCATAACCTTCCCTGGAAGAAGATTCCCGGCAGAAACTACGAAATGCTTGCCTACCCGGTGACCCAACATTTCTACCTCGAAGTGATCGGCAACAATCCAAGCCACTTTGCCGGCATGGGCAAAGAGAACCACCCAGTGGAAATGGTATCTTGGTTCGATGCGGTGAAATTCTGTAATGTGCTCTCAAAAAAAATAAATCTGGAAGAGGTTTACGAAATCGATGAAAAGAACGAAACAGTCGATTGGAAAAAAGAGAGAAAAGGCATCCGTTTGCCAACTGAAAAGGAATGGGAACACGCTTGTCGAGCCGGTTCCACCGCTGAGACCTATGATCCTCTGGACGAAATCGCTTGGTACAATAAAAATTCAACCAGCTCGACACATCCGGTCGGTCAGAAAAAGCCGAACGCTTTGGATCTTTACGACATGCTCGGTAACGTCTGGGAATGGTGTTGGGACTGGTTCGATGAAAGAAAAAACGACCGTGTTGTTCGCGGCGGTGGCTGGGGCAATCGTGCGGGCAATGTTCGCGCGTCGTTTCGGGGCAGGTTCAGGCTGGTTGGACGTAACAGTAATATAGGTTTTCGTATTTGCCGGGACTTATAATAATTGCCCTTGGGCGCTTTTGCCCTTTTACCCTTACCCCGCCGCAGGCGGGGTTTCGTTTTTTTCAAAGGTCAGACGGCAATTGTCATCCTGGATCCCCGGGTCAAGCCCGAGGATGACGGCCAAGTTACTTTGTCATTCCGACGGAGTCACGCGAAACGCGTGGCGATTGGAGGAATCCCTTTTCATCCATGTCGGCAAAGGGATCTCTCCACTTCGGTCGAGATGACCATCTTCGGTCCGGTCACTTGGGCTTATTCCTGCTCATTCAAAATCTGCTCGGCGGCGATCATCCCCGATTGCAGGCAGGCGCTCTGGCCGCCGCCCATGTACGTCCAGGCGCCGGCGTAGTAGAGGCCGGGCAGCGGCGACTTGTTCTTCGGCCGGAAGATGATCGACTGCTTGGGCGTGTGCGAGTAGCCGTAGACCGCGCCGCGCGGATTGAGCGTGTAACGCTCCATGGTCAGCGGCGTGCCGATTTCCATCACCGCGATCTGCTCGCGCAGGCCGGGCAGGATCGTCTCGGCGCGCGTGAGGATCGCCTCGGCCATCTCGTTTTTGACCTTGGTGTACGCGTCGTAGCCCTCGTCGCGCCGCCAGCGGTTTTGGTAGTCGTACTGCAGCGGCACGGTGATCACCAGCACGCTGCCGCCCTGGGGCGCGCAGGTCGGATCGTGGATGCCGTAATCGACCAGCACGAACGGGCATTTCTCCAGGTCGCCGTCGACGGCGTAGCCCGCGTTGACCAGCGCACTGAAATCCTCGTTGACGAACACCGAGTGGTTGCCGCCCAGCGGCTCGAGCACGGAACGGTCCTTGATGCCGATAAAGATCTGCGCCAGCGACAGCGAGATTTCCAGCTTGCTGATTTTGGCCACGTACTCGGGCGGGAAATGCTGCGCGCCGACGAGCTTTTCGATAGTCGTGGGCAGGCTCGCGTTGGAGACGACGTAGGGTGCGAGGTACTCGTCACCGTTGTCCAACCGTACGCCGCTGACGCGTCCGTCGGCGACCGTGATCTGCGCCACGCGACTGTCGGTCTTGACCGTGCCGCCGTGGGTGGCGACATACTGGGCCAGCGCGTCGCTGATCGCCTGGCTGCCGCCTTCCGGATAATACCCGCCGACCGTGTGGTAGCTGCCCCACATGCCCGCGAAGTACATGGCGCTCAGTTGCTCGGGCGGCAGGCCGAGGTAGCCCCACAACTGGCAGAACACGCCGCGCGCTTGCGGGTCCTCGATGTACTGGTACACGAGTTTGTCCAGCGTTTTGTCCAGATAGGTCATCAAGTCGGGACGCAGCAGCGGCGTGGTGAAATACGCCCAGGCGCGCCGCAACGGATTTTTGCTGAACATGCCGCCGGTGCTGTCGAGCTGCTTTTTGAACGACAGCATCTTCTTGAAGAGCTTGTTGATGCCCGCGCGTTCGGCGGGGAATTTCTCGATCATCCGCTGCCGGTACAGGTTGACGTCCGCAGGCACGTCCAGCGAGAAACCGGGGAACGTCGCGCGGTACAGCGGATCGAGGCGGTGGAACTTCACCTTGTCCAGCACGCCGGTATCCTGGAAAAGCTGATAATGCGCGTTGCCGGGCGCGACGCCGTCCAGCTCGTGCAGGCTGACCTCGAAACGATACTCGCCGCGCTCGAAGGCCGTCATGTAGCCGCCGAACTTGTCGTGCTGTTCCAGCAGTAAGACCTTCTTGCCCGCCTTGGTCAGTTGCGCCGCGGCGCCCAATCCGCCCGCGCCGCTGCCCACGACGATCGCGTCGTAGGTTTCGGTTGCGGCCTGCGCCATGGCTGGTACAATCAACAAAACAAGCAGTAGACAAAGAATGCGCCGCATGGTGTTCTCCTTGCTTGTGCGCGACGGTTCGCGGTTACCTTGTGTCGTATAAAATGAAGTATAGCACGGAAACACACGGATAAAAGGAGCAACTCATGATTCGCCGCCGGATTCTCCCCCTGATTTTATTGTTTGTTTTCGCGTTGCTGATCGCGATCGTATATGCGCAGGACGCGCTGCCGCCCGAGGCGACGCTCAGTTCGGTGGCGCACTCGCACGGCGTGCGCGGCGGCGATCTGTCCGAGGCGTTGGGCTTTCCCCGCGCGATGGACAAGCAAAAGCCGCTGGTCGAAATGGGCGTGACCCCGGCGCAGTTGCAGGCCGCGTTGGAAAAGTTGGGCGTAACGCCCCAGCCCGCGATTGTCGGCAAGACAAAGGCGAATCTGTCGATGACCATCCGCCAGGTCGCCGCGATGTACGAGATCAACGGCATCGCGCTCACACACGACTTGGGCCTGGACGTCGAGGTCGACAAAGATACGCCGCTGACCGCATTGGGCGTCACGCAGGAAACGCTGGACAAGGCGATCGCGCACAACCTCTCACATGAGGAAAGCGGCTGGCAGTATTTGAAATATCCGTTGTATCCGCTGCTCGCGCTGTTCGCGATGCTGTACCTGCTGAAGTTCGGCATTCCGAAAAACGCCGACCCGAAAAAGCGCAAGAACTACTATCCGCGCAAGGTCTACGTGATCGCGCTGCTGATCGCGTTGATCGTGCTGGGTTTCGTGCTGGGCAAAAGCCCCAACCCGATGGAAGGCGCGGTGAAGTTTTTCAAGGCGACGGTCGGCCTGTACGATAGCGTGCCGCCCAAGCTGCTGTTGATGATCTACTTCCTCGCGCTGGCCTGGATCGCCAACAAGGTGATCTGCGGCTGGGCGTGTCCCTTCGGCGCGCTGGAAGAGTTGATCTACATGCTGCCGCTGTTCAAAAAAGCGAAGAAACGGCAAGTGCCGTTCTGGGTGAGCAACGGTTTTCGGATCGCGTTTTTCATCTTCTTTTTGCTGACGCTCTACGGCCTCGTCGGCAATCAGAAGGGCGTGGTGTATTACCACATGGTCAATCCGTTCAACCTGTTCAACTTCGATTTTTCGACCAAAACGGTACCGGTGGCGATCGCCGTGTACCTGGTGATCAGCTTCTTTTTCTATCGGCCCTTTTGCCGCTTCATCTGCCCCTTCGGGCTGCTGTCGTGGCTCGTCGAGCGCGTCAGCCTTTCGCGCGTGCGCATCGATTTCGACCGGTGCATCGACTGCCGCGCCTGCGCCAAGGCGTGCCCGCTGAGCGCCGCGACGGATCGTCTGGACAAAAAGAAACTGCCGGCCGATTGCTTCGCCTGCATGCGCTGCTTGCGGGTGTGCCCGACCGACGCGATTCACTTCCGCCCGGCCTGGGGTCCGCCGTCGCCGCCGGCGAAAGACGCGCCCGACAAACCCGTTTCATCTTGACGCCCGCGCGCGTCTCGCCTATCGTCAGGCAGTTTTCGCGAGCGTGGCGGAATTGGCAGACGCGCTGGACTTAGGATCCAGTGGCTTATGGTCGTGAGGGTTCGAATCCCTCCGCTCGCAATCCGCCTGCTAAGAAAGGTTTCTTTCTTAGCAAAGCCACTAAGAAAAGTTAGACCCCTAAAATTTCTTAAGCATTTCGTTATGAAAGTTACCTTTCATAACGGTTGTTTTTCACCTCCACTAAGAAAAGATAGGCCTCTAAATTTTCTTAGTAAGCCGTTTTTTGCTTGACTAAGAAAAAATAATGGTCAATATTTTCTTAGTGGGGGATTATGACCATGGGATTAACCGGCCGATACATTACTTGTTCGACGGCCGATGAGCCGTTCAACGCCTTCATTCCGGATCCTTTGCCGCCGAATCCGCCGCTTGAGTTGGACGATCAGGATTATGATTTAATGGAAAAAGCCAACCGGGCGCTGGGGCGGTTGGATGGCGTGACGACTCTTTTGCCCGATCCGTCGTTGTTCATCTATTTTTATGTGCGTAAAGAGGCGTTGCTTTCTTCGCAGATCGAAGGCACGCAGTCGTCGTTTTCCGATCTGCTTCTTTTCGAAAACGACCAAAAACCCAAGGCGTCCATCGACGAAGTGTTGGAAGTGACCAACTACATCGCCGCGATGAATTACGGCTTGGAGCGGCTTCGCCGCGACGATTTTCCGCTTTCTTTGCGATTGCTGCGCGAGATTCACGGGGTATTGTTGGCGAAGGGGCGCGGGAGCCATAAGGGACCGGGTGAATTTCGCCGTTCACAAAATTGGATCGGCGGTCCGCGACCGGGTCGGGCGAGGTACGTTCCCCCGCCGCCGGAATATTTGATGGAGAGTCTGGATAACCTGGAGAAATTTCTGCAGGACATTCCCAACCGAACACCGGTGTTGATCAAGGCGGCGCTGGCGCACGTACAGTTCGAGACCATTCACCCGTTTTTGGACGGCAACGGTCGACTCGGCCGGTTACTCATTACCTTGTTGCTTTGTTCTGAAGATGTCTTGAGTGAGCCGCTGTTGTATTTGAGCCTTTATTTCAAGACCAACCGCGAGGAATATTATCGTCATCTGCAGCAGGTGCGTACGGAAGGAAAATGGCGCGAATGGCTGCGATTTTTCATGCAGGGAGTGTATGAAACGTCCCGGCAGGCGACCGAAACGGCCAAGGCCATTTTACGCCGCTTCGATGAGGATCGGCAGAAGATCGAAGCGCTCGGCCGCCTTTCGGGCACGGCCTTGCGCGTGCATCAGTACATACAGCGACGCCCGATGCTGACCGTTGCCAATGTGTCCCGCGAACTTGAGGTAACGCATCCCACGGCGCGCAGTGCCATCAATGCCCTGATCAAGTTGGGCATGCTCGAGGAGATCAGCAATAAAAAACGAGATAAAATTTACCTCTATTTGCCGTATTATAATATCTTGGTTGAAGGCGCCGAGCCGCTGCCGCGATGAGGCGGGGAGGGCAAAAGCCATGAAACGGTTGTTGCTGCTGGCGTTGTCGGCGTTGCCGGCCGACTGCTTCGCCTGCATGCGTTGCTTGCGGGTGTGCCCGACCGACGCGTTTCACTTCCGCCCGGCCTGGGGCCCGCCGTCGCCGCCGGCGAAAGACGCGCCCGACAAACCCGTTTCATCTTGATGCCCGCGCGCGTCTCGCCTATCGTCAGGCAGTTTTCGCGAGCGTGGCGGAATTGGCAGACGCGCTGGACTTAGGATCCCGTGGCTTATGGTCGTGAGGGTTCGAGTTCCCCCGCTTGCAATCCAACCGTGATTGATGTTTTATATTAATCATATATATATTATTAAGGGGGGTTAAATCATGCAACGGTTATGGATAGTTTAAGTGTTTTTGGTGTTGATTTTCGGCGTGGTCTTTTTTGCTTGCGAATCGGGCGATGGCGACGATGATGAAACTGCCGACGATGATTCGGATGAGGACGACCAGCTAAAAAATTGCATGGATGTTTGGACTGACTTCTACGAATGCGGTTGGTACTCGGAAGACGATATATTTCGCGTTTCAGACATTATCGCCTTGTGTGATGCCGGCGATCAAGTATACGGCAATCCGGATCTAATAATGTGTATAAAAATTTAGGCCGTAATGCGATTACAGGTATTGAACAGTGGGTGTGATTCAAATTATCAACATTGGTGGCGCCGGTTTTGCTGCCGTGCTGTGCGGTGGTAGCGATCGGCGCCGCTGTATCATAAAAAGGGGAGGGCCATGGGTAATTACAATAATGGAAAATTCAACCTGATCTTATCGCTGAGATACAACGCAAATGGTGCGGAACGCGATTTATGGAAGGAGTCGATGCAAAAAGCATCCGAGCTTCTGTATGCCGCCACCGACGGTCAGCAACAGTTGGGGAAAATCTTTGTTTGCAACAATTCGACCGGCGGAAAAAACGCGGATGCATGGCTGTTTCAGGCAGCGGGTACATCCTCGTCCAACGCCAGGATCTGGCAGGAATTCTCACACGCGCAATGGATGAACGACGAAAAGTACAAACCCTTCATCCTTGTCCATGAAATGGGTCACTATCTCTATGCGCTCGGAGATGAATACAAGACTTCCACTGGAGGAAGCGCCAACTGTCAGGGCGACGCGAATCCTCCACACAATGCCTGCATCATGGAGCGCGGATGGTCGGAAGGGGATCGCTTCGGCGACGATGGCGCCGGCGGAGCGTTCGTCGAGGGCGAGACGACCGATTTTTGCTGTCCGGACAATCATGACCTGGGTACCGGCGACGACGATGTGGCCAACGACACGGTGCAGTCAACGCGGCACGGCGAATCCTGCTGGCAGACGATCGTGGATACCTACCCGGATGTCACTCTTCCCGACGGAATTCCGGATGAAGACCGCCCCGACGATTTCGACGATATTGAATGGAAGGAGCTGGGTCAGGAGCTTCGTTTCGTTCTGGTTGTCGATCGCTCCGGCAGCATGTCGACCGATGGAGCCAAGCCGATGGAAGAGGCAATCTACGGCTCTTCTTTCTGGGCGGACAGCGCTCTGGCGGGCGATTTTCTCGGTGCCGTGGGATTCAATCATGGGACGACCAGCCATCCGTTGACGGAAATCCTTTCGGACGCGAACAGGGACGCAGTCGCCGGATTCATCGCCGATTTGTTCCCCTCGGGCACCACCGCCATGGGAGACGCTCTGCGCAAGGGCATGGAAATGATCCAGAGCGCGGGCGACCCCTCGGCCACGCAGATCATCGTTCTGTTCTCCGACGGAAAACACAACACCGGAGAGGATCCGCTGGATGTCATCGACGAACTGGTGGAGCACGGCATTCGCGTCTACACCGTCGGTTTCGGTCCTTATGTGGATGAAGATCGACTGACGGCCATTGCCGAAGCCACCGGAGGGCGTTATTACCCGATTGACTCCACGCTGGACATGACCGCCGCCGAAGCGGAAATCCGCAATACGCTGATCAACCTGTCCGCCGAGGTTCGGGACGACGGCGGTATCGTCACATCCGAAGCGGGGATTCTGGATGAAGAGAATAGCGGCGAGCACAAGGTCTGGATCGAAGAGGATTCCGAATGGGCGACCTTTGCGGTGAGTTGGCGCGGCCCGGTCCCTCTCGATATTCAACTGTTCAGCCCGAGCGGCCGGCACATCGATTACACGACCACCGACCCGGACGTTCGCTATCAATACCGGGGAATGCCCTACCGGTTGATCCAGATTCGCAGACCCGAGCCGGGAATGTGGAAATACAAGCTGGGTCTTAGTAAGAAGGAATACAAGGACGGCTATACCTGCGGTAATCAGGCCATCTCCTACAACCACTATGTCTTTTCGGACAACCAGCGGGTATCCTTCACCCTCTGCTCTCCCCGTAAGCGATACGGAATGGGCGAGCCGATCACAGTGCTGGGACAGGCGTCGTCGGGCATGATCCTGACCGGGCACAAGGTCTCCGGCCATATCATCGGACCCCGGGGCGATACCAGATCCTTCGAACTTTTCGATGAACCGCAAAAGAGCGAACTTTTCCGAGTGAAAGGATGCGGCGTATATTCGAACGTCTTCCTTCCGGATTTGCCGGGGCTTTATACGATCGTTCTCACGGCGGACAATCTTGCCCAGAAGGCGATCTTCACACAGGCCGGAGATTCGGAGAAAAAGGAACAGGGCAAGTTTCTGTCCAGATTGCATCGGATCAAAAGAATCAACCAGGCGCCGGCCTTTTTACGGACCAGTGTGCTGACCGTTCGCGTCGGACCGGTTCCCACCCGTGACGGCAAGGTCGAGCCGGGTGTGGTCAAACCGGGATTTGAAGGCAAGCTGCGATTGAAGCTGAAAAACATTCCTTGGGTGCCGAAGTTGTCCAGGCTCTATCTGGGGAGAGGCATAACCGTTCGCGAAGTATCCTCGGGGTTTGACGACTCGCCGACCTTCGAGATCGCCGTTTCCAAGCGGGCGAAACCCGGATTTCGGGACCTGGTCGTGGCAACGGGCGACTGCCGGGACAAGCTGGAAGGAGCGCTGTTGATCGACGGCAAAGAAGGAAAAGTAGGGAAAATCGACAAAAATCTCAAATACAGGCCCGGATGGGTAATGCGTCAGGCTCGGAGGCAGGTGTTGAAAAACATGTAAACTCGTTGGATAAGGAATGGCCGGGAGGGCGTGTCCCTCCCGGTAATTTTTTTAACTCTTGTTTTCTTCGCCCGGCGGCAAATCCATGTTAAATTGGGCGCTGAGTCGCTGCCGCGATAAGGCGGGGAGGGGTAAAGCCATGAAACGGTTGTTGTTGCTGCTGGCGTTGTCGGCGTTGCTGGCCGGCTGCGCGGCGAATCCGATTTTTCAGGCGCAGGTCGTCTCGGCCAAGGTCGGTGACGAGGTGATGGCCTGCGACAGTGCGACGTTCTCCTACGTGATCAAGGGCGACGGTCTGGAACTGCGCGCTCGGGCCACGCCGCCGGCGGTCGTGCTGATGATCTTGTCGAGCGAGCAGACGAAGGTGGTCGTCGATTGGGACAAGTGCGCCTTCACCTGGCCCGACGGCATGAGCGAGCCGGTGCTGGGCGCGACGCCCTTGCTGGGCGCGGGGCAGGTAGGTCTGCGCGCGCCGACGCCGATTCCGCCGGGCATGCCCACGACCTTCGGGCTTTCGCCGGCCAGCCGCGCGGGACGCGACATGTTCGACGCGAGTACGTTGCCGAGCCTCGCCGGGCGGGAATTTTCATTGTTGTTGGCGTTGGTCGTGAACGGCAAGCCGCGCACCTACGAGGTGACGTTCAAGATTTCTTCTTGAACATTGCATCAAGCGGATTCTCGGCCTTCTTGAGCTTGGACGGATCGGCGATCTTCGCGGCCAGATCCTCCTTCTGCTTTTCCTTTTCCTCGTCCTTGTAGTTCTTGTCGAACAGCCGCGACAGATCCTCGTGCTTTTTGGCCTGCGCCTGCTTGAAGGCCTCGATCTCGTCGTCAATCTCCGGCGTGACGTCGACGCCCTCCAACTCTTCGAGCTGCCGATGATCGTCCAGCATCAGCTTGTCGCCGAAGGAGCCGGAGACGATGCGCACCGCGCCGACTTCCTCCATTTTGTGGACCGCGTGCAGCACTTTTTCCGTCGTCGTGCGCAGCGCCTCGGCGACCTGCTCGGGCGTGGGCGGCGTGCCGCTTTGGTGGGTGTGCAGCCGGATGGCCGCGGCGATCAGGTGACCCCATTCGTAAAACGTCTTTTGTTCGCTCATGGCTTGCCCCCGTTTCGCGGCCAGCTTAGCGCATGGCAAAATGGCTGTCAAAATATTCAGTCGGCGGCGGGCGTCCAGCGCCAGATGATCCCTTTGCCCACCGGCTGACCGATGATCCCCGCGACGTGCTCGCACTTGACCAGGAACATAAAATACAGCGGGCGAGCGGCGCGGCCGTAAAGCGACTCGAAGTTGCCCTGGCCCTTGCTGAGCACGATGTCGGCGGCGGCGAAGCGTTCGCGCATGTCCGGCGTGAGCTTGTCCAGCAGCGTGCCCGGCGCGTCCGAGCCGCTGGGCAGCACGCGCGCCACGCGGTCGAGCCCGGCGATGCGCGCGTCGGGCAGCGTGACGTCGTTGAGGATCGGCGCGGAGCGCACGGCGTAGGTCACGTCCAGGTGCGGCGGAAAATGTTCGAGCAGCAGGCGGTCGCACCAGGTCTCGCCGACGTTGTCGCCCAACACCAGCACCGTGCGCGCGTCGGCCAGCTCGGCGCGCAGTTCGTCGATCGCGTCGATGCCCAGCGGTTCGGCGAGCAGCCGTTTGGCGACGGTCAACAGGTCGTGGCTGCCGCGATAGACAAAGTCGATGACGTTGCCGGCCAAGGCGATGCGCACCGCCGCGGCGAAAGGATCGGCCGCCTCGTCGATCAGCGCGCGCAGGTCGTCGAGCACGGCGGCGGCATGTTCGTTGGCGACTTGCTTGGGCGCGACGAAGGGATCCTCGATGCCCAGCGCGGCCGACACGAGGTCGGTCACCTGCCGGGCGACCATCGGGGCGACGGACCCCGGCGGCGCGGCGGCCATCAGCTCGTCGACTTGAGCGCGCAGGCGGTCGAGTTCGGCGGCGGGCAGATGCTTTTCGCCGAGGCGGTCGACCATGTCCAAAAAGCATTGGCGGCAGGCGGCGTCGAGGGTGACGATCTTTTTCATCGGCCCCCTCCGTCCAGGTCGGCCGCCAACGCGGCGAAGGTGTAGCCGCTGAAATCGTCGAGCAGTTTGAACGATCCGCCCAGGCGCGCGGCGGGTACGCGGGCGCAATAGCCCAGGACGCTCATGCCGGCGGCGCGGCCGCTGGCGACGCCGTGGCCGCTGTCTTCGACGACCACCGTGTGCGCCGGTTCGAGCGCGCGGCCGGTCGCGGCGTTGAGCGCCTGCAGGCCGATGCGGTACGGCGCGGGGTCGGGTTTGCAGGCCGGATACTCGCCGGAGGCGACGATGATTTTGAAGCAGTCGCTCAGCCCGAGGCGTTCGAGGTGATAGACGATCTCGCCGCGCAGCGCGCCGCTGACCACGCCCAACGGCACGTGGGCGGCCAGGTCGCGCACGAAGTCGACCGCGCCGGGGCAGGCCAGGTCGCCCTGGAGGATCAGCTCGTTGTAGCGCGCGTTTTTCGCCTCGTGCAGGCGGGCGATTTCCTCCGCGCTCAGCGTGCGCTCGTTCATCGCCAGCACACGGCGCAGAAAATCGTAATCGGGAATGCCCAGCAGTTCGCCGAAAAAATCCTCGTCGGCAATGGCGATGCCCAACGGATCGAGCATTTGACGCCACGCCTGCATGTGCAGCGGTTCGTCGTCGATGATCACCCCGTTGAAATCGAACAGCACAGCGTGAACGGGCATAGCGGCTCCTTCCATTCGTTGGAGCACAGCTTAACCGTCAAAACATTTCGCGCAAGGGGCGAGGAAGGGATGTTTTCATAATATGACTTTAATGATAAAAAGATATAGTTGTAATTATCGTCATTTTATGAGGAATCAATGAAACTTATATCTAGTATTGAAGTAAAAAATTTCAGATCGTTAGAATCCGCTAAACTTGAAAATTTAGGAAACTTCTCTGTTTTAGCTGGAATGAATAATTCTGGTAAATCGAATTTTTTACGAGCGATAAATTGTTTTTTTTCTGGAAATTCAGAACCGAATCTGAAATTAAATCCTAGGACTGAATATTTTCGTCCTGGAATCAAAAGCAAAAAGAAAAAGTCTCTTTCAATAAAAATAGAATTTAATCTTCCAGAGATTTTTAATTTTCGTAGTGGTCTAGATGATGTTCATCATTTGCTTGGTGATAAATTTTCTATTCGAAAGCAATGGTCTTATAGTAACAGTGAATTGGAAATCTTTTTAAATGATGATAGAAAACCTCTAACTATTTCTGATCAGTATAAGGTTGAACAATTCTTATCTTTAATTTCATTTCGTTATATACCAAATAGAGTTCTCCCTATAGATGTTTTGAGAGATCAGAATGAGGGGCTTAGAGATTTAATATTTAGAAGACTCGGCAATCTTAATCCTAAAGATGATTTTTTCAACCAACTTCAGGAAAAGTCAAATAGTTTAATTAAATCAATATCAACACAAAATGTATTCAAAGGATGCAATATTAATTCAATTCGATTAAATACTCCCAGATCTTTAACTGAAATGTTATTTTCCTTTGGATTTTTAATAAATGAGAATGGATTTGAATTAGATGACATTGTACAAGGGTCAGGAGTTCAGAGTTATCTAATGTACCAAATATTATACCTTATTGATAAAGATTATTTTCAAAAATTTGGTTGGAGGCAGGCATCTATTTGGGCGGTAGAAGAACCTGAATCATCTCAGCATAAATCATTGGAGGCTCAAGTTGCCTCCTTTTTGTCAAAAATATCTGATGAAAAGCTTTCTAGAATGCAGGTAATTTCAACAACCCATTCGGAGTTGTTAATTCAAAGATCGGATGCATGCTATTACGTTGTTAAAAACGAAAATAAAACAAGTGCAAATCAGATGGATGTAATAAAATTATTAAGAACCACAATGCTAAATGAAGTCTCAAAATGGACTCACCCTCTACTTTTTTATTCACATTTGCCGTTGTTGTTGGTTGAAGGAAAAACAGATAAATTTTATTTGGAAAAAGTTTTAGAGAACATTGGGCGAAAAGATGAAGTATATGTTTGCTGCCTTGAGGAGCTTACAGATGGAAATGCAAACGGAGGTGAGGAGATTAAGAATTATATAAAAAGCAACGTGTCTACAATAAAGTCAAGAAAAGTAGGAGCTCCCGTAATAGTAATATACGATTGGGATAAAGCAAGTATTAAAAATTCATTAAGTAAGCATTTCAATTCATCTGACCCATTTAAAATTGCGATATGGCCAGAAGAAAAATGTAATAAAGAGTTGAGCGATAGATTTAAAGGAGTCGAAAGATTTCTACCTACGAATATTATACAAATGGCAAGGGATGATGGAGAAAATATCTTTCAGAAGAACGATGGTATTTATACCGTAGATCCTGAAGAATATAACCGGTCAATAAAAAGAAGCATTTATAATATTGCTAAATTATATTTAGCTCCAAAAGATATGGATTCCGTGAAAAATTATTTTAAACATGCGATATTCAACGAAGAAGTGCAGGAATCCTTTTCTTTATAAATCATCCTCCCTACTCGCCGTCCTCGGTGAGGGGCGGGGCGTCGCCCTCGGTGATGCCGGTGAGGGCGGCGATCTGCGAGAGGTTGAAGTTCAGCAGGTCTTCGATCATCTCCAGCTCGAACTGCTCGATGGGCACGCGGTTGACCACCGCGGCGAAGGGCAGGCCGTCCAGCCCGAAACGCGTGATCGTGATCGACGCGCCGATCAACGAGCCGGCCAGATCCAAATAGCCCAGAGCGGTTTCCAGGTCCAGCGCTTCTTCCGGATCGTTCGGGTCGAAGGTCTCGATGATCGCCCCGATGGTCACCGTGGGGATCTGCAGATCGTCCTCGTTGGATTCCACGCTGATGAAAAAATCGACCTGCGAGTCGGTGTCCCGGCACATCCACGCGCCGCCGTCGTGGTCGGGTTCGGCGACGGTCTTCACGTCGAACTCGGCGTCGCGCAAATATTTCTCGATCTTGTGTCCCAGCTTGGTCAGATCCATGGCGGCCTCGTCGGTTGTGTGTGCGTTTCGTCCTATCGTTCCGGACGCGGGATGGCCGGCAGCGTCGAACCGTCCCACAGGCCGTGTTCCAGCGCGTAGGCTTTGAGCGCGTCGGCGACCTCGCGGTACTCCTGCGCCTCGGCGGTTTCGTCTTCCTCCTCGTCGTCTTCGACGTAGGAGTCGACCGACATGTGCGCCGGGAATTTCTCGCCGGGCCGCATGATGCTCCAGACGACCTCGCCCAGGCGGCGCACCTGGTCGGGCGCGCCCCAGTTCTGCTTGTTGCTGTAAGCGGCCATCGGCAGATCGTCGGGGTTGTACTCCAACGGGATGTTGTTGGGCAGCGCGTCGTAGGTCGAGTAGTCGGGCGTCATGGTGAAGCAGTCGTACATCGGGCTGGTGTGCTCGTCGTAGACGGTCATCGGCGGGATACCCAGGATCATCTGGATGGTCATCCAGATCGAGCTCATCGAATACAGCACGCTGGACACGTAACCGTGCTTGGCCCACGGCGAAATGACCAGGCCGATCGACCGGTGCGCGTCGACGTGGTCCGAGCCGGACTGCGGATCGTCTTCGGTGACGAAGATCGCCGTTTCGTTCCAGTAATCGCTGTGGGTGATGTAGTCGATGATTTTGCCCAGGCCCGCGTCGTTGTCGCCGACGTAATACTGGACGGTCGGCGCGCCGGCGTCCGAACCGTTGGTGTGGTCGTTGTGCAGCGAGATGTACACGAATTCGGGCCAGATGCCGCCTTCCATCTCGCGGATGATCTCGTCGGCCTTGATTTCATCGGAAATGCCCAGGTTCCAGAAGCCGTACTTGAAATCGATGTACTGGGCCAGCGTGCCGATGTCCGAAAGCGTGCCGACCACCTGACCGTACACGCGGAATTTAATGTCGTTGTTGATCAGGTGGTGGAAGATCGTCTTGTTGCCGCCGATCGCCGCCGGTTCGACGCCCGACAGCGACGTGCGGTCGCGGCTGGACCAGCATTTTTCCACGTAGTCGTTCGAGTACATCATCGTCGACCACATGTGACCCTGTACCGAGGCGTTGGCTTCGCTGTAGTAGTTGTCGCAGTTGGTGAACATCTCGGCCAGCGCGTGCGTGTTGGGCGTGTTGTTGCGGCCGAAGACCAGGTGCGCGATGTCGCCGTTGACGTCGTCGAGGTCCGACAGTTCCTGATCGAAGGTCTTGTTCTCGCGCATGATGAAGACCACGCGTTTGATCTGCTGCGAGGGCACGCCGCGCTCGGTGGGAATCGGGCTCTCGAATTCCATCGTCTCCCAGTACAGCTCGGTGCGCGTGAGGTTGTCCATGACCGTCTGCGTGTAGTCGGCCAGTTGCGTGTTGTCGGGCAGGTCGATCTGCTCGACCGTGCCGGTCATCGACACGCCCTTGCGGTTGAGCGCCGGGATGCCGCCGCCCTTGCCGTTGGCCACGTAAAGCACGCCCGCCGCCTCGTCGATCGCGACCGCCGACGGATAATACCCGGTGGGAATCATGCCCAGTACGCCGCCGTCGTCGGCGTCGAGTACGACCACCGCGTTCAGGCCCGCCGCGGCGACGTAGAGGGTGTCGCCGTCGTCGCTGACCGCGATGTCGACCGGGGTGCCGCCGACGAGTTCCTGGGCGTTGTAGATGTCGTAGGCGCCGATCAACTCGCGATCGGCCACGTCCACGACGCTGACCGTGTCGCTGTCGGCGTCGGTCACGTACAGCGTGTTGCCGTCGGGCGACAGAACCATCCCCTCGGGGTGCTGGCCGACGGTGATTTCCGCGACGGCTTCCATGTCGTCCATGTCGACCACCGTGACCGACGAGCCGCCCCAGTTGGAGACGAACGCCTCGTTGCGCGCGGCGTTGATTTCGATGTCATAGGGATAAATGCCGGCGATCGCCTGGCCGATTTTCTCGCCCGTGCTCAGGTCGATGAAAAACACCGACTGGCCGTAGCTGCTGGCGACCAGCAGCGTGCTTTCGTCGGGCGTAAGCGCCACGCCCAGCGGGAAGCCGGCGGTCGGAATCTCGCGGATCAGCGTGGGCGTGCCGGCGGTCAGCGCGAACTCGTAAATGACCTGCTTCGCGCCGCCGCTGACGTACAACGTGTCGCCCGCCGCGTTGGCCGTCAGCCCGACGAACGCCGAACCGGTGGCCGCTTCGCCGATGACCGAAAACGCGTCGCCGTCGATGATGTTCACGTGCTTGCTGCGCATGCTGACCACGGCCACGTCGCCGTCGGGCAGCACGTACAGGCAGGACGGAAAATCGTGCACCTGCACCAGCGAACCCGCCGGCCGGATGGCGCGCCCGTTGACCATGACCACCGAGCCGTCGCCGGCGTCGCCGGGCAGCATCAGCGCGGTGTCGGTCGGCACGGGCTCGGCCTTCATATCGGTGATGCCCGCGGTTTGGGCGGTGTCCGAATCATTGCCCGTCGAGCAGGCAACGGCCAACAGCAAAACGACGATCAAGGCAGTCCAACGCATGGGCTTGCTCCTGTATAGGTCAACCGTTTACTTTTATCATTCAGCGAGCACGATTACAATAAACCTGCTTTAGAAATGTGTTCGGAGGTTAAAAACAATGGATAAAGATGAACTTGAGTTATTAGAACTGGAAGCGGATTCAATTGATAATTATGAATTTTGCAGAGAGTGTCTATATGTCTATCCAGCTAATGAAATATGGCGGGGAATGAATCAATGTTCTAATTGTGGTGCAGACAATACAAATCATTCAATGCCGGGGATTTTTTGTATTTTTCCTTCGATGGAAGTTCAGATGTTTTTTGACATGGTAAAATATTTTTATTTGAACTCTTTGAGGAGAAAGTTAGAGAGAAAAAAAGAAATAATTCAATACGTTTCTCAACTGATTGGCAAGCCGGTTGAGGAGGAAGATGTAACGAATATTTTGGAGAATATGAAAAAAAATCAAACAAAACATAATAAAGATAAGATTTCAACAGAAGAGTGGATGACGGTTCAAGAAAAGATATATGGAATGGACTTACAATATGTTCAAAATCATTTGGTCATTAATAAGGATATGTCACGAAAAGTGTTAAACACTGTGTCAGAAATACAAAGATGTTTCAACGAAAATAAGGCGGTTGTATTGGCTTCATGTTCAATGATGGAAGTGTTATTTAGTGAGTTTATAATTAGTGTATTGTTTTATATTCAATGTAAGTCCAATAATGAAATTGAGTCAGAAATGAAGAAAAAAAGATTTTTTCAAGAGAGGATAAAGTATGTAAAAAAATTGATTGGTCTTGAGTTATCTGAAGCAATTGAGTCTAGTTGTAAAAAGAAAGATACCTTCTATGAAGATTGGATGTCGTTAGTTAAAACACGAAATGATTTTGCACATGGCAATCCGTTTTCAATTGAACAAGAGAATGCTGAAAAAGCTTATGAGTTATGCAAAACAGCGGTCGATATTTTTGCTGCTCTACAAAACGAATATATTGCGAAGAAGCGTGCAGAAAGCTTACCTGTATAGCTTTTCGTACTCAACCAAACAGTCGCCCAGCAGGCCGTCGAAGCGCACCGTGCCGTGGTGCAGCAGCACGCCGCGTTCGCACAGGCGCTCCAGCGTCTGCGGGGCGTGGCTGACCACCAGCAGCGTCTTGCCCGCCGCGCGCAAGGCCGCGATTTTGTCGTAGCACTTGGCCTGAAACGCCGCGTCGCCCACGGCGATGATCTCATCCAGCAGCAGCACGTCGGGATCGCAGTGCACCGCGACGGAAAAACCCAGGCGCATGAACATCCCCGAGCTGTAATGGCGGATCGGCGCGTCGATGAACCGGTCCAGCTCGCTGAAGGCGACGATCTCCGGCAACCGCGCCTCGACCTGCCGCCGCGACAAACCCAGCAGCGCGCCGCCGAGGTAGATGTTCTCCAGCCCGGTCAGATCCAGGTGAAAGCCCGCGCCCAGTTCCAGCAGCGCGCCGATGCGCCCGCGCGTGACCACCGTACCGCCGCTGGGCGCGAAGATCCCCGCGACCGCCTTGAGCAGCGTCGATTTGCCCGAACCGTTGGGGCCGACCACGGCCACCGATTCGCCGGGCGCGATCGACAGATCCACCGCCTTGAGCGCGGGGAAGGTTTCGCTGCGGTCGATCCGCTGCAGTTTGGAGAGCACCGCGCCCTTGAGCGACTGCGCGCGCTCGTGCCGCACCGTGTAGTGCACGAACAGGTTGCGCAGTTCGATCGCCGGGGCGCTCATCACAACTCCTTGGCCACGCCGCCGGCGCGCCGGGCGAACACGCGCGCGCCCAGGGCCAGCAGCGCGGCGGTCCAGGCCAGCGTGTACAGCAGCGAGCCGATCGGCAGCGGTCCGCCGAACATCGCCGCACGGTAGCAGGCGAGCAGGGCGGCCAGCGGGTTGATCTTCAAGACCGCAACCAGCCAGGCGTCGGCCGGTCCGAAAATCGAAAAGGCGTAGAACACGGGCGTCAGATAAAACAGGAAGGCGAGCACGACCTCGAGGATCGGCCCCAGGTCGCGAAAGCTCACCACCCACGCGCTCAGCGCCAGCACCAGGCCGGTCATCGCGATCGTCTGCACGAGCATCAGCGGCGCGAGCCACAGCAAGCCCGCGCCCGCGTCGATCGCCGGGTGCGCCAGCAGGTACAGCACGAACAGGCCCATCGCCAGCACGGCGTGCACGAGGTTCGCGCCCACCGACGCGACCGGCAGCAGCCATTTGCGCATCGCCACCTGCTTGACCAGACTCGCGTTGGCCAGCAGCGACGCCTGCCCGTTGTTGATCGTCGTGGCGAAGAACGTCCAGGGCAGATAGCCCGACAAAAAGAAAATGTGGTAGGGCACCGGCAGATCGGCCAGCCGCGGGAAGCGGCCCAGCACGACGGTGAACACGGTCATCATCAGCAGCGGATGCAGCAACGACCAGCCCAGGCCCAGCGCGCTGCGTTTGTAGCGCAGCTTCACCTGGCTGATCGTCAGTTCCCACAGCAGGTTGGCCGTGGGCGAATCGGCCAGCACGCGCGGGAAGTTCATCGCACGCCCTCCCAGGCCAGCCGCAACAGGCGCCGCTGGTTGCTCAGACGCGTGGCGTCGCCGATCGGCAACGCGCCGCTACGCAGGCCCAGCCACAGGCCCAGGCTGCGCAGGCCGACCCACGAGCGGATGGCCATGCGGCCGAAACGGTCGCCGTGCTTGGCCCAGAACAGCAGTTGGCTGCGGCGGTATTCGTATTCGGCCAGCTCGGGCGCCTGCGCCGCGCTGCTCCCGCCGTGGTGGACGATCGCCGCGTCGGGCACGTAGCGCACCGCGTAGCCGGCCCGCCGGATGCGTAGGCACAGGTCGATGTCCTCGAAGTAGAGAAAGAACCGCTCGTCGAACAGCCCCGCCCGGCGCAACGCCTCGCGACGGATGAGCAGCGCCGAGCCGCTGAGCCAGTCAATGCGCGCGCCGTTGGCGTAGTGTTGTTCCAGAAACAGCCGGGCCTGCGCGTCGTCGCGCCGCAACCGCCGATGCCGCAGCCAGCGGCGGGTTTCGCGCGGGAGGGTCAGACTCGCGCCGCAGGACAATTGATAGCGCCCGTCATCGTCGATCTGCCGCGGGCCGAGCACGCCGGCGTGCGGATCGGCCGCCAGCGCGGCGCACAGGGCGTCCAGGCAGCCGGGGGTGACGCGCGTGTCGGCGTTGAGCAGCAGCACCTGCTCGTAATCCAGTTCGCGCAGGGCGCGGTTGGTCGCCGGGCCGTAGCCGCGATTGTCCGCGAAGGCGATCAGCCGCGCCTCGGGAAAGCGTTCGCCCACCATGAGCGCGCTGCCGTCGGTCGAGCCGTTGTCAACCACGGTCAGGCGCGTCGGGCAGCTCGCCGGATGTTCTTGTATTGAGGCGAGGCAGGCGGTCAGCAGCTCGCGCGTGTTGTAATTGGTGACGACGATCTCCAGGCCGTTCATCGCGCCGTCTCCAACGCCCGCAGGCGCCGCCGCTTGGCCCACGCATAGCGCCAATCCTGCGCCAGCATTCGCCAGGCGATCCCGAAGCCCTTGAACTTGACGCTCTTCCAGATCAGCCGCGCCGCCTCGCGCGGCAGCAGCCGCCACAGGTAGCCGTAGCCGTCGCGACCCGTCTCGTTGGCGATCAGCAGCAGGTAGCGGTTGACGAACGCCCGCGCGGCCAGCGTGTGGCCCCAGGCGTGCGGATGCCCGCGCCGATGCAGGCACGTCGCGCCGGGCACGTACAGGAACCGCCGTCCGAGCCGCTGCGCGCGCCAGGCGATGTCGACATCTTCGTAGTACGCGAAGAACGACTCGTCGAGAAACTGACCGTCCAGCCGCAGGGCCTCGACCGCTTCGCGCCGCCAGAGGGCGCAGGCGAAGGTCGGCCCGAAAATCTCGGCCGGCGCGTCGAACTGTCCGCGGTCCGGCTCGCCCTGGCCGCGATCGTAGGGCGAGAGGTTTTCCTTTGCGAGCACGATGCCCGCCGAGTCGATGATCGCCGGTCCCTCGCCCCGCGCCGGTTGCAGCAGCTTGGGCGCGACGGCGGCCACGTCGCGCGGAGCGGTCTCCAGCGCGGCGGCGAGCGTCGCCAGGCAGCCGGGCAGCAGGCGCGTGTCGGGATTCAAGAAAAGGATGAACGGTTCGTCGGTCCGTTCGATCAGTTGGTTGTTGGCCGCGCAGAACCCCAGGTTCACGTCGGAAGAGTGCAGCGTCACGCCCTCGCGGCGGCCGACCACGTCGACGGTGCCATCGCGGCCGGCGTTGTCCCACACGTGCACGCCGAACGCGACGCCCTCCTGCGCCAGCGCCGCGTCGAGCGCCTCGCCGATCACGTTTTCATTGTTGAAGGCAACCAGACAAATCGCCACCGCCGGCGGCATGCACCATCCTCCGTGACCATCGAAAAGAGTGTGTAGTGTAGCCGGACCCTTTTCCCCCGTCTATCCCCAACACGCACCCAGGTTAGAGGCGGCGAATTCATTGGGCGTGTGTTTTGTGTTAGAAATCAATGGATTACGCGAATATTTGGTAGGTTTTTTGCATAAATTGAGCAAAGCACAGTTTTTCGGTTGACCGGCAGCCCGGAGAGAGTTAAATAAGGTCTCTTTCCGTCTCCCCCGGAAAGTGTGCAAAAATGGTGAATAATCAACCTTTTTGAGGAAATAGATGGACGTCAAAATCGAGAAACTCGGCCCGGTGCAAACGAAACTGACTCTGACGATCGAAGCGGAGACCGTCAAAAAAGAGATGGATAAGGTCTTCCGGCAGATCCGTCGCGAAGCCGCCGTTCCCGGTTTTCGGCCCGGCAAAGCGCCGATGTCGATGTTGCAGCGCAAATACGGCGACTACGCCGAGGACGAAGTGAAGAACAACCTGGTCGGTCCGGAACTGGCCAAGGCGATCGACGAAAATCATCTGCGCATCGCCGGTTCGCCCGAGGTGGAAAAGAACGAGATCGGCGAGGACGGCGTGCTCACGGTCGTCGCCGTGTTCGAAACGCACCCGGAAGTCGAACTGAACGAATACAAGGGTCTGGAGATCACGCGCGAGAAGGCGCAGGTGCTGCCGGCGGCGGTCGACGGCCGCCTGTCGGGCCTGCGCGAATCGACGGCCACGGTGGTCGACGTGACCGACCACGACGCGGCGCAGGACGGCGACCTGGCCAAGATTGACTTCGAAGGCAAGATCGACGGCGAGCCCTTCGAGGGCGGCGCGGCCCAGGGCCACGTGCTCACGTTGGGCGCCAAGCAGTTCATCCCCGGCTTCGAAGAGGGCGTGATCGGCATGAAGGTCGGCGAGACCAAGGACGTCGCCCTGACCATGCCGGCCGATTACTGGGAGAAAAAGCTGGCCGGCAAAGACGTGGTGTTCACCGTGACGCTGCACGCGCTGCAGACCAAGGAACTGCCCGAGCTCGACGACGAATTCGCCAAGGACACCGGCGAGGCCGAAACCCTCGACGAACTCAAGCAGAAGATCCACGATCAGATCCTCAAGCAGGAAGAGGCGCGCACCGAGCGCCAGGCCCGCAAGGAGTTGATCAAAAAGCTGGTCGAGCGACACCCGATCGAAGTGCCGCCCTCGATCGTCAAGGACCAGATCGAATACAGCATCCAGCGCATGAAGATGCAGATGCAGATGTTCGGCATGCCCATGCCCGACGATCCGGCCGCCGACGACCGCATGCGCGAGCGCTTCGCCGACGAGTCCAAGCAGGAAGTGCAGGCGTCCTTCATTCTCGCGGCGATCGCCAAGGCCGAGAACATCGAGCTGACCGAAGAGGACGTCGAGCTCGAACTGCAGCACATCGCCGACGAGCAGCAGCGCCCCGTGGCCGAAATCAGCGCCTATTATCAGAAGCAAAACCTGATGGGCGGCCTGCGCGAACGGTTGATGGAAGAGAAGGTAACGGATTTTCTTTTTGCCGCCGCTAAGGTAACCTGGGAGGACCCGTTGGAGAAAAAGGCCGCCGCGGCTGAAGAAAACGATGCGGAAGTGGTCAAGGCGGAAGAAGAATCTGACGAAGCGGAAAACAAGGACGAATAACGCGGCCGCCCCCGGGCGGAGGCGATAGGAGCAAGGTGGACGACATGTTGGTGCCGATGGTTATCGAACAAACCAGCCGCGGTGAGCGGTCCTACGACATCTACAGCCGTTTGCTGAAGGACCGGATCATCATGCTGGGCCTGCCCATCGACGATACGGTGGCAAACCTGGTGATCAGCCAGATGCTGTTTCTGGAGAGCGAGGACGCGGACGCGGATATCTCGCTGTACATCAACAGCCCGAACGGTCAGGTCAGCGCCGGCCTGGCGATTTACGACACGATGCGGTTCATCAAGTGTCCGGTGAGCACGATCTGCGTCGGGCAGGCGTCGTCGTTCGCGGCGGTGCTGCTGGCCGCGGGCGCCAAGGGCAAGCGGTTTTCGCTGCCGCACAGCCGCATGGTGTTGCACCAGCCGATCGGCGGGTACAGCGGCCAGGCGACGGACCTGGAGATCCACGCCAAGCAGATCCAGATGATGCGCGAGATGCTCAACGAGATTCTGGCCGATCACACGGGCCAGACGATCGAGCGCATCGCGCAGGACACGGACCGCGATTTCTTTTTGACTCCGAACGAAGCCAAAGATTATGGATTGATCGACCAGGTTATGGCCCGGAGGGCCGACATAAAGCCGAATCAAAAGAATGGGTGACGAGATGAAACGCAAGAACGGTGAAGACCATTCGCACAATCTGCATTGCTCGTTTTGCGGCAAAAGCCAGCGGGACGTGCGCAAGCTGATTGCCGGTCCCAGCGTTTACATTTGCGACGAGTGCATCGAGTTGTGCAACGACATCATCGCCGAAGAGAGCCGGCACGAGGAAGAGCGTCCGGACACCAGTTCGATTCCCAAGCCCAAGGAAATCAAAGAGGCGCTCGACGAGTACGTCATCGGCCAGCAGGCCGCGAAAAAGGCGCTGTCGGTCGCGGTGCACAACCACTACAAACGCATGTACTACCGCGGCAAAGGCGACGACGTCGAGCTGGAAAAAAGCAACATCCTGATGATCGGGCCCACCGGCTCGGGCAAGACGCTGCTGGCGCAGACGCTGGCCAAGGTGCTGCAGGTGCCCTTCGCCATCGCCGACGCCACCACGCTGACCGAGGCCGGCTACGTCGGCGAGGACGTGGAAAACATCATTCTTTCGCTGCTGCAAAACGCCGATTTCGATCTCGAGCGCACCAAGCGCGGCATCATCTACATCGACGAAATCGACAAGATCAGCCGCAAGTCCGACAGCCCGTCGATCACCCGCGACGTGTCGGGCGAGGGCGTGCAGCAGGCGTTGCTCAAAATCATCGAGGGCACCGTGGCCCACGTGCCGCCCAAGGGCGGGCGCAAGCATCCGCAGCAGGACTTCCTGCACATCGACACCACGAACATCCTGTTCATCTGCGGCGGCGCCTTCCACGGGCTGGAGAGCATCATCACGCGGCGCACCGGCAAGTCGAGCATCGGCTTCGGCGCCGACGTGCGCAGCACCAAGGAACAGAAAATCGGCGAAATTCTGGAAAAGATTCAGCCGGAAGATTTGCTGAAATTCGGTTTGATCCCCGAGTTCATCGGCCGCCTGCCGGTCGTCGTCACGCTCCACGAGCTCGACGAGGACGCGCTGGTGCGCGTGCTGCAGGAGCCGAAAAACGCGCTGATCAAACAATACCGCAAGCTCTTCGAGATGGAAGGCGTCAACCTGACCTTCTCCGACGGCGCGTTGCGGGCGGTGTCGCGCGAGGCGATGCGGCGCAAATCCGGCGCGCGCGGTTTGCGTTCCATCCTCGAATCGGTGATGCTCGATATCATGTATGACGTCCCCAACCAGGAAAACATCCGGGAGGTGGTCGTCAACGAAGAGGTAATCACTGTCGGCGAGCCGCCGTTGGTCGTTTATGAAAAGAAGGCGGAGCCGGCCTAAGCCGTAAAGGACGGCCCCATGAATGAACGTTCCGTCCCGGAGACGCCCGCCGGCCGTCGCAGCCTGTTGCCGCTGCTGCCGCTGCGCGATCTGGTGATTTTCCCCAATATGGTCGTACCGTTGTTCGTCGGCCGCGAGCGGTCCATCGCCGCGCTGGAAGAGGCGATGAGCAAGGACAAGCTCATCATGCTCACCGCGCAGATTGACGCGCGCACCAACGATCCCGAGGAAGAGGACGTCTACCGCATCGGCACGATCGGCAAGATCGTCCAACTGCTGCGCCTGCCCGACCAGACCGTCAAGGTGCTCGTCGAGGGGCGCCTGCGGGCCAAGATCCACGAGTTTCTGCCCAGCTTCGAGTACTTCCTGGTCTACGCCGAGGAGATTCAGGAGGCCGACGAAACCGACATCGAAACCGAGGCGATGATCCGCAGCGTGCACAGCGCCTTCGAGAGTTTCGTCAAGCTCAACAAGCGCGTGCCGCAGGACATCGCGCAGGCGATCGTCTCGATCGATAACCCCGGCCGGCTGGCCGACGCGCTGGTCGCGCACCTGAACCTCAAGCTCGAAGCCAAACAGGAACTGCTCGAGTTGCTCGACCCGGTGCTGCGCCTGGAGAAGATCTTCAGCCACATCCGCACCGAAATCGAAATTCTGCAGGTCGAACGCAAAATCAAAACGCGCGTGAAAAAGCAGATCGAGCATTCGCAGAAGGAGCAGTACCTCAACGAGCAGATGCGCGCGATTCAGAAAGAGCTGGGCGAGCGCGACGAATTTAAAGCCGAGATGCGCGAACTCGAAGAGCGCATCAAAAACAAAAAGATGAGCGACGAGGGCGTCGAGAAGGTCAAGGCCGAGTTCAAGAAGCTGCGCATGATGAGCCCGCTGTCGGCCGAAGCCGCCGTGGTGCGCAACTACATCGACACGATCATCACGCTGCCCTGGTACGATAAGACCGAGGACAACTTCGACATCGACGAGGCCGAGCGCATCCTCGACGAGGATCACTACGGGCTGGAGAAGGTCAAGGAGCGCATCATCGAATACCTCGCCGTGCAAAAGCTCGTCGGCAAACTCAAGGGCCCGATCCTGTGCCTGGTCGGCCCGCCGGGCGTGGGCAAAACGTCGATCGGCAAGTCGATCGCCCGCGCGGCCGGGCGCAAGTTCGTGCGCATGAGCCTGGGCGGCGTGCGCGACGAAGCGGAAATCCGCGGCCACCGGCGCACCTACATCGGCTCGATGCCCGGCAAGATCATGCAGCAGATGAAAAAGGCGGGGGCGAACAACCCGGTGTTCATGCTCGACGAAGTCGACAAGATGTCCAGCGACTTTCGCGGCGACCCGACCAGCGCGCTGCTCGAGGTGCTCGATCCCGAACAGAACCACGCCTTCAACGATCATTACCTCGACCTGGACTACGACCTGTCCGAGGTCATGTTCGTCACCACGGCCAACACGCTGCACGGCATTCCGCCCGCGTTGCAGGACCGCATGGAGATCATCCGCCTGCACGGCTATACCGAGGACGAGAAACTGGAAATCGCCAAGGGTTTCCTCGTGCCCAAGCAGAAGGAAGCCAACGGTCTGGCCGAAAAGGACGTGACCTTTACCGACGGTGCGCTGCTGAACATCGTACGCCACTACACGCGCGAGGCCGGCGTGCGCAACCTCGAACGCGAGATCGCCTCGATCTGCCGCAAGATCGCCCGGCGCCTGGCCAAGACCGGCCACGCCGACGACAGCGTGCGCGTGGCGGAAAAGTCGATCGCCAAATATTTGGGCGTGCAGCGGTTCCGCATCGAGGAGATCGAACCGCAGGACATGATCGGCCTGACCAACGGCCTGGCCTGGACGCAGGCGGGCGGCGAACTGTTGGCCGCCGAGGTCGCCGTCGTGCCCGGCAAGGGCAAACTGTCGATCACCGGCCAGCTCGGCGACGTCATGCAGGAAAGCGCCCGCGCGGCGCTGGCCTACGTGCGCAATCGCGCCGCGTTGCTGGGCATCCCCACCGACTTCTACGGCAAGACCGACATCCACATTCACATTCCTGAAGGCGCGATCCCCAAAGACGGGCCGTCGGCCGGCATTACCATCACCACGGCGATCGTCAGCGCGCTGCTGAAAATCCCCGTGCGCCGCGACGTGGCGATGACCGGCGAGATCACCCTGCGCGGCCGCGTGTTGCCCATCGGCGGGCTCAAGGAAAAGCTCGTCGCCGCGCAACGCGCCCACGTGACCAAGGTGCTGATCCCCAAGGAAAACGAGAAGGATCTCTCCGAGGTGCCCAAGAACATCACGCGCGGCGTGACGATCGTCCTGGTCGAGAACATGGACACCGTGCTGCGTCACGCGCTCGCGGTGGAGAATCCGGAAGACCTGTTCATCGAGCCGGGCGAACGCGCCGAGCCCGTCGCGTCCCACACCGACCGCACGGCGGAGTTGTTGTAGTTATTTGCACGATGAAGATGAGCTCTTTGTCATCTTGAACTTGTGAGACTGTCGATAAATGCGCCGATAGGCGACAAACAGCCCCTTCAGGGGCGATAGAGGGTAGCCCGACCCGTAAGCGTCGGGCAAAAAAGCCCCATTTTTTCCCGAGTCCCGGAAGGGCGGCAGACGTATTCATACTCAAAACGAGAAAATCGACAGTCTCCTTGTTTCAGGATCTGACTGCACCCATGCGGCATCCCCATGGGAAAATGGTTTGTCGTTGAGCCTCGACAGTTTTCTTGCTTCCCGGTGCTTGTCGTCGCCAGATCCTCGGGTCACGCCCGAGGATGACAGGGAGGGAATGTCACCCCCCAGGATGACAAAGGAGTTATCCTAACTCTTTACAGCTTCTTCACCCAGATGTTCATGTCCTCGAAGCGGCCGAAGATGTCGCAGTTGTTGATCAGCCGGCCGGAGAACTCGTAGCCCAGGCGGAAGAACACGCGGTTCATGCCGATGCTCATCGCGCGGGCCAGCGTGTAGGCGGTGGTCACCGAGCGTTCGCGCAGGTCGTCTTCGAGCCGCGAGAGAATGTGCTGCATCAGCCCCCGGCCCTGGGCGGCGGGCAGTGTGGCGCAGTCGGTCATTTCGGCGTTGGCGTGCTTGCGGCTGATTTCCGCGCTGGCCGCGGCGATGGCTTCGCCGTCGCGCAGGGCGAGGCGATAGACGACGTTGCGGTCCATCGTCGATTTGATGTAGTCGGGGTTGGTCAGCGGCGAGGGATAGGTTTCGAATACGCCGCGGTAGATGAACGCCAACTGCGGAATGTGCTCTTCGCCGGCGCTGACGATTTCGATGTCCGGGTCCAGCTTGCGCATGCCACCGCGTTCGGAATCGTAGATCAGCGTTTCGATCAACTGCGCTTCCTCGATCAGCGATTCGCTACGCACCCGCTGCAACGAGGAAAACCGCGACAGCACGTAGGCGTCCTCGCCGCGAAAGTAGTAGCGCAGCACGCCTTCCATCATGTAGCCGTGGGAGAGGAACCGTTGGAAGTCCTCGCGTCCGGCCTTGACGAAAATTTTGTCGAAGCGGTTCGCCTCGGCCAGCCAGGCCAGGCGGCGGATCATCGCGCTGTAATCGGTGGCGTCGTAATCGAGTACCTTGAGGCGCTTGTTGTAGTAGTCGAAAAACACGTTGACGCGATACCCGGCGTCTTCGATCTCGAAATCCAAACCGTATACGGTGCCGACCACGGTGGTTTTGACTCCTTTGTCGAGGGTGAAATGCACCAGGCCCATGTCCTTTTCGGTGGGCTCCAGACCGCTCCATTCGTCGGTCGCTTCCAACGCGCCGGGCGCGGCGGGCTCGACGACCGGGACGACCGGGATCAGATTTTTTGCCTCGGTGGCAGGATGGTCGCTCATGGCGCTCCTCCTTTCCAAAATGTGAGGCGTCGTCGGCGGCGTTAAACGCAAACGCAGGGGCGTGTGTTTCGTCCCCAGCAAGCGGGCGCGTGTCGCAAAAACGGCAACAACAACGGAGAGTTCGGCTTCGGCCGATAGTTTTCTGGTAACCCGACGAGCATCATCCAGTTTTCAATTGTGCATAATTTACACGAATTTTTCCATAAAAGCAAGCGGGGTGCGCCGGTTATTATTTGCTGTGCTATTTAAAGGCGTCGCCGGCCGGGATAATTACAGGGTGAAGTCGGCGTAAATGCCCAGGTGGTCGGACAGATCATTGTAAGGCTCTTCGTACAGCACGCGACCGCCGAGGGTGTCGACGTTGCGGTGGAAAATCCAATCCAACCGCATGGCCGGCGCCGGTGGATCGGCGGGCATCGTCCAGTTTTGGTCGCGCGGCAGATCCGACAGCGCGTCCGCGTACCCTTGGTTGAGAATTTGGTCGATGGCCGGTTCGCACTGCAGCACCCACCACACGCCGGTGTTCAGATCCCCGCCCCAAATAACCGTTCCGGCGGCGGCGGCGAGCAGGTCCGTCGTTTCGCCGGCCTGGGTGTGATGGGCGCGGAAGTAGTATTTCACGCCGCTGGAATGATGGGCGGAAGCGACGCGGATCGTCTTGTCGCCGATACGCACGTCGGCCGCGATGGTCATGCGCCCGCCCAGGCGCGGCTGATCGGCATCGAGGTACCATTGCTCGAAATCGGTATGGCGCAGCAGTTGCGCGCCGACGATGGGAAAACGCGACAGCACCGCGTTGCCGTGTTCGCCGCTTTGTTGGTTCAACTCGATGAACTCGACGCCGTACACGTAATCCATGGCCAGCGCCGCGGCCAGTTCGCGCGCCACGTGACGGTCGTCGGTGCGCGGACAATAGCGATCCACCTCCTGCAAGAGGAGAACGTCGGCTTCGCTGAGCGTGGGATCGTTTTGGAACAGGTCGATGTATTCGTCGAGCGAGTGCCCGCGTTCGATGTTCCAGTCGACCACCCGGATCGTTTCGGGAGCCGGCGTGTTCGGATCGGCGAATTCACCTTTTTCCACCAGGCAGTGAATGTTCACCGGATCGTCAATCCAATTCGGGTCCTCGTTCCATTCTTTGCACAGCGGATTTTCATAATCGTCGGTGATCGTGTCATCGTCGGTCACGTCGTCGTCGGCCGTGTCGTCATCGACGATGTCGTCATCGGTCGTATCGTCATCGATCAGATCATCATCCGTTGCATCGTCATCCGTTGCATCGTCGTCGGTCGCATCGTCGTCGGTCGCATCGTCGTCGGTCGCGTCGTCGTCGGTGGCGTTGTCGTCGGCGTCATTGTCGTCGTCATCGTCGCCGCAGGAAATTAAACACAACGAAAACAGCACAATCAGCAAAAACAACAATCGAGGCATGCTTTCCTCCCTCGCGTTTTATTGCATGTCCACGAGCGCGGAATGTCAAGTTAGGTTGAGATTAAAAAGAAGCCGGGGCGCTACACCCCGGCTTCGTGGCGGCTGTTGGTTGGTTATTTTGTTGCGTCATATCCCAACGGGAAGGTTTCGTAGAGCAGCGTTCCATTGACGAAGATCGAGGCGTGGGCCATCGCATCGCTGTTGGTGATGTCGAATCCAAAAGATTGCTGGATGGCGCCGGCCCAGTCGATGTTGGCGCTGACCCAGGAGCCGGTCATGTTCGTTGCGTACAGCAGGTCTTTGCGAAGGTTGTCCTGATACAGGATGTGCACAAATCCGCTGTTATCGACCTTGATGCTCGGCAAGGCATAGCTGATGCCGGTGTCGACCGTTTCGGCGATCCAAACGCCGGAGGCATTGGTGGCGTAATGCAACTGGGCCGTGCTTTGCATGGGATAAGCGATGTGAATGTGGTTGGACGCATCGACGGCAATTGAACAGTAGTAACCGACGCTGCCGTCGTCCTCGATCGTCATCGATACCCAGGAGTCGGAGGTGTTGGTCGCGTAAATCAGATCGAGGTTGCCGCTGTCGTAGTAGCACACATGGGCGAAGTTGTTGGAGTCCATCGCGATGTCGGGACGGGCGGAGTTGGTCGATTGAATGGTTTCGGTTACCCACGAACCGGAAGAGTTGGTCGCGTATTTAATGCCGTGATCGGTGTCGTTTTGATAAGCAATGTGCGCCTTGTTGTTGGAATCCAGAGCCAAACGCGATTCCTTGCCCACGATCGCATCGGAATCGTCGACCGCTTCGGCCACCCAGGAGCCGGAGGCGTTGGTGGCGTACTTCAAGGCGTCCAACGGCGAACCGTAGAAGTAGCTGATATGCGCTTTGTCGTTTGAGTCGATGGCGATGTCGGTGTAGCTGCCGTCGGCATCGACCGTTTCGGCCGTCCAACCGTCGACGGAATTGTTGGCGTAACGCAGATCGGTGTTGAGGCGGTCGAAGTAACTCATATGCACGACGCCGGTGCTGTCGACGGCCAGTGCGTTGTATTGACCGTAGATGCCGTCATCGGCCACATCCTCGGTCATCCAGGTGGAGTTATAGTAATAGTGACGCAGGGCGCCCCGGAAATCCGTGTGCGCGGCGATATGCAAATGGTTGCCGCTGTCCAGCGCGATCCGCGTGTTGTATCCGGCGTTTAAGGTTGTGTCGATATCTTCCACCACCCAACTGCCGCTGGCGTTGGTGGCATGACGTAAATCACTAGTCGAATAGTATTGGTAGCTGATGTGCACATATTCATCATCGTCCAGAACAATATCGGTGTATTTGCCGGTGTTGCTGGTGGAATCGATGTTGGTCGTCACCCACGAGCCGGACAGGTTCGTCGCATAATACAGATCGGTGTTGTTGAAGTCGTAGTACGAGATGTGCGCATAATCGCTGCTGTCCAGGACGAGGGCGACGTAGCCGAAGATCGATGCGTCGTCGATGGTTTCGGTCGTCCACCCGTCGGCGTCGGACCAAACCGTGTACATCAGATAACCGCCTTGCTCGAAAACAATGTGCGGATCGTCCGCGCTGTCGATCGCGATGTCGCTGTAATATCCGGATTGCGAACCCGACGCCAACACGGCGGAAACAGCCCAGGAGCCCGAAGCGTTGGTCGCGTACTTGAGCCGTGAATTGCCGTTGTCGAAATAGGAAATGTGCACCTTGCCGGCGCTGTCGAGAGCCAATGACGGATTCAAACCTATATCGCCGGGCTGATCCAACGTCGTGGTCACCCAATCGCCGGAAGCATCGGTGGCGTATTTCAGATCATAGTTGTAGTTGTCGTAGTAGGCGATGTGAAGATGGTCGCTGCCGTCGACCGCCATGGCGGGATATTCGGCGTAAATATCGATCAATTCCATTCCCGACCATAGGTCGACGACGGAATCGCTGTACAGAACCAAATCGCGGCAGTTGGTTGCCGCAATCAAGCACCTGTCGTCGCTGAGGATCCCCAAGGCGATGCCGGCGGCGCCGGGAGCTCCACCCTCGACCACTTCGATTTCGACCATGTCGTCGTCGGCGGTGTCATCGTCGGCGGTATCGTCGTCGGCAGTGTCATCGTCAGCGGTGTCATCGTCGGCGGTATCGTCGTCGGCGGTATCATCGTCAGCGGTGTCGTCGTCAGCGGTGTCATCGTCGGCGGTATCATCGTCAGCGGTATCGTCGTCGGCGGTATCATCATCCGTGGTGTCGTCGTCGGTGGTATCGTCGTCGGTTGTATCGTCGTCGGTTGTATCGTCATCAGTGGTGTCGTCGTCGGTCGTATCGTCGTCGGTTGTATCGTCATCCGTGGTATCGTCGTCGGTTGTATCGTCATCCGTGGTGTCATCGTCGGTCGTATCGTCGTCGGTTGTATCGTCGTCCGATGTGTCGTCGTCCGATGTGTCGTCGTCGGTGGTGTCGTCGTCGGTGGTATCGTCGTCGGTTGTATCGTCATCCGTGGTGTCATCGTCGGTCGTGTCGTCGTCCGATGTGTCGTCGTCCGTGGTGTCATCATCGTCGTCATCGTCATCGGGTGGAACAAAATCGTCGTCATCATCGCCGTCGGACGTGTCGTCATCCATACGGGGAACGTCGTCATCGTCATCGTCGTCGCAGGCGGCGCCGGCGAAAATGGCGATACCGGCAATTAGTAGAAGTGCAAGTATTGATTTCATTTCCGTCTCCCAGAATATAGCCTGAAAAGAACAGTTTATTAGTTATAAAACCTATTGATTTGACGCCAAATATTTATTGGTACTTATTCAGTAGCATATTTTTTTTCAATTTGCATATGGAAATACAATTAAAAGAAGGTTACCGGCAGCTTGGCGCTGCCGGTATGATGTGAATTGGGCATTTTTTTGGGCGATGAGGGCGCCCTTCATGGCCCATAGCCATGAAGGGCAATCACTTTTTTTATTCAGCCATCATTTTCTATCGTATTTTTTTATTCTTACTTTTTCTACAGTTCCTCACCGACTGCGATCAGCGGAAAGGTAGTCCGACCGGAAGGAGGTGCGAATTTTCTCCCGCCAATCCACTCGGCGTGGTGAACCAATCGCCGAGCGATTCCGTGACAGTTGATGAGGAATAAAAAGGGAATGAAAAGCACCTTCTTTTTATTAATTTCCGGGCGATGAATAAACACCGGCGGAGTCGTCTCCGCATATGAATATGGCGGCGAAAAGGTACAGATCATATTTTTATAAACGAGTTCGGCCTGCATTGTATCCCCCCAACAGGAAGGCTTCGGATGCTTATACTATCGACCAGTGGAGGGAATAAAAATATCGGGCAATCCCTGATTGTTACCTACGAAATCCCTGAGATGAACAAACATTCAAATTTGAATTAGAATTCAAGGGAGGTTAGTCCTTCGCGAATGGCATATTTGGTGAGTTCGGCGATGCTGCTCAGGCTCAATTTATCAAAGATATTCTTCCGGTGGGTTTCCACTGTTTTAATGCTGACATTCAGCTTGAAGGCGACCTCTTTGGTCGACAAACCCTCGGCCAATAACTGCACGACTTCCAACTCGCGGACCGTTAAAACCTGCCGGGCGTCGACGCCCACGGCGCTCGCCGGATTGATGAATCCTTCGGTGACGATCCCGGCGATCGACGGGCTCAGGTAGACCTTGCCGGCATACACCGTGCGAATCGCCTGAACCAATTCCGCGCCGGCGCAATCCTTGAGCAGATACCCGGTGGCTCCGGCGCGCAGCATATCGCCGACAAACCGCTGGTCCGAATGCATCGAAAGGGCCAAAATCCGGATTTCCGGGTTGGCCGCCTTGATTTGCCGGGTGGCTTCGATGCCGTTGATGTCGGGCATGGCGATGTCCATCAAAATGACGTCGGGGCGCATCTTTTCCACATAATTGAGGGCGCTACGGCCGGTATCGGCCTCGGCGACGACCTCGATGTCCTTTTGGTCGGTCAACAGAGAGCGCAATCCTTCCCGAATGATTTGATGATCGTCGGCCAGCAATACACGAATGGTCATAATTACATCTCCTTATAGTGTCTTGCCGTTTTCCTTCCATGGAACGGAGATGGTCACTGCGCACCCGGATCCTTGCGCCGTGGCCATGGTCAATTGACCGCCAAGATGCCGCAATCGTTCGCGAATATAGAACAAGCCGAACCCTTCCTTGGTCGGTTGCGGCTCTTTCAGATACCCGATGCCGTTGTCGAATACGCGCAGATTGAAACGGCCGTCGTCCAGTTCCAGCCGAATCTCCACCTGATCGGCTTTGGCGTGTTTGGTGACGTTGTGCACCAGCTCACGCGCCGCATGGAAAAGAAATACGCGAAGATCCTCCGGAAATTCGATGGCATGGGCGTTGTCGATTACCGAGACGTTCAGGTTGTATTCGGCGGACGTTTTTTCCGCCAGCCAGGTCAGCGCCGGCGCCAGGCCCAATTCGTAAAGGATCGGCGGGCTCAGTTCGAAGGTCAGCGAGCGGGTATCGGCGATGATGCCGGCCAGCAGGTTGTCGATCTGCTCGATCGACTGCGCCTTTTGCGCCAGTTCGGGGAGGGATTTCATCGCGCCGAGTTTCATCCGGCACAACGCCAGACTTTGCCCAATGCCGTCGTGCAGGCCCACGGCGATGCGGCGTCGCTCGTGTTCCTCGCTGACCGACAGTTCCGCGGCCAGGGTGCGCAGATCCTGTTGGTATTTCGCTTCTTTTTCCGCCAGTTTCTTCCGTTGGGTGATGTCCTGCGCCAACAGCACGTAAGAGACGAGCTGACCTTCGGCCGACTTGGTGCCCGAGAGGTTCACCTCGACCGGCACCTGCGTTCCGTTCAGCCGCTGCACCGTGAATTCCAGGGCAAACAGGTCGCCGTTCATCAATCGTTTGAGAATCGAACCGTCCTGGATCCGGACCTGATCGGGCGCCTGTAGATCCCAGATGTTCCGGCCGATCATGTCCTCGGCCGAGGCGTAGCCGGTCAGCACGGCGGCCTGACGATTGGCGAGCAGGATTTTATCGTTTATGTCGATCAGCAAAATGGCGTTGGGTGAGGTCTCGATCAGGTCGCGGTAGCGCTTTTCGCTTTCCTGCAACTCGGCGGTGCGTTCTTTGACCCGGTCTTCCAAATTGCTGCGCGCCAGCTCGAGCGCCTCCTGATTGCGTTTTAGATTCACGAAGAGCATGGAGACCGGACGCTCCAAGCCGGTTTGAATCGTTGCCACGTAAACCAGGTAGTAGGAAACGACTTTCAGCAGGTGCCCGAGCATGTTCAACACGCCGTAAACATCATGGTAATAGGTGAAGCAAAGTTCCGAGGCGATGGTGGTCACGATCGAGATTTCAAAGTAAACCAGAATTCCCAGACTCAAATTGGCGCGCCGGTGATACAGCAACATGCCGGCCACCAGCAACAAGCAGCAGATGACGTATTCGCTGATGATTTTAAACGGCGTGAGTCCGACGCCTTCGCGATAACAATCGGGGAAGATCGGGAACACGAAGATGAAGCCCATCGCCACAGTGACCAGGATCATGCAACTGACCATAAACCGCCAGGCGTCGGTTTTACGGTTCAGGTAATAGGTGGCCAGAATCAGGGTCAGACTTTCCAAATACCGCGCCAAAATCCACAATTGCGTGGCCAGATTCGAGCCTACGTTTTCGGGAAACACCCCCATGCCCTTGTATGCGAGGGTATGGGTAAAGTCGATGACGGCGATGCCCATGTAGGCCACGCCGATTACCTGCAGGAAACTGTTGTCGGCGTACCGGCGCGTGTTCCAGGCGAACATGCCGATGCCGCAGGCAATGACGATGCTGAAGACCTCGGTAAAGCCGTGGAACAACAGATAGTTCAGTTGGCTGACCAAAAAAATCGCGATCAACGCACCCAGGCTGATAAACAATGCCAGCCATTTGTCGATGCGAAGCCACGACGCTTCGAATGACTCGTTCGCCCGTTCGGTCATTTTTCAATCTGTAATTATTTGTGCCTACACATCAAACCGCCCCGGGGATAACGGGCGGCTTTTCTCATCGCCCCACTCATTTGTACCATGCTCGCGAGCTTTCGACAATGTTTTACTTAATTTTGTGATATCCGCTTGTTGAATACCGAAAATTTGCTTGTTTACCCGATATTTGGTTATGCTATATTTCCTATAACCACTTTCGAAAAAACTCACGAACGCTCCGACGGGGAGGTAGGCGTATGAAACGGACGTTTTATGTTCTGTTGGCGGTCATGATCATCTGCCTGGTGTTGCCCGGCGCGGCTCTGGCCAAGAAAAAGAACAAAGAGGTCAAGGCCGATCCCACCGACCGCATTCTCAAGGGCCACCGCTTCTTGCGGCCGTTCGCCTTTCCCATGGCCATCCCCAACACGAACGTCGGCGTGGCGCTGGGCTATGCCTATTCCAAATCGGTGTTCGACGAGGAAATCGACATCATCCTGATGAAGGAAGACACCTTCAACGCCGCGGGTCTGGCCGAGATGATCGACGTCGAGTTTGCCTTCCTCAACCGCTTCTCGCTGGAATTCGTGTTTGAGGGTCGCGCCCTGGCCGGGGCCGACGAGAACACGGCGATCCTCTACGGCGGGCAGGGCTTTTACACGGTCTCGGCGATTCCCAAGCTGATGATCTGGCAGTCGGACAAAACGGGCACCTGCATTTCGGCGACGGCCGACTTCATCGTCGACCAGGGCGTGCAGTCCAGCCCGGCGGTGCTGTTCGCGCGGCTGTTGCAGAACTTCGCCGACCTGCTCGAGGAGATCACCGAGACCCAGCAGTTGCCCAGCGAGGACGATCTGGAGGACGTGGTCAAGCTCAAGCTGAAGGACTCGATCATCACCCAGAGCGTGATGTCCGTGCGGCCCTCGCTGCTGATCGCGCAGACGCTGCATCCGGTCTTCGGCGTCCAGTTCGGCGTGCGCTACGACTACGGTTTCCAGGAGGACATCGACGCGGCGCCCGAATTCGAGATGGAGGCGGGCGACCCCCCGACGACCCTCATGTTCGGCGGCGTGGGCACCTTCGACTTCAACCCGATTTCGCGGCTGCACCTGGGCTTGAAGATCGAGGGCGACTACGAGATGACCGAGGACGACGAGGAGGACTACGACACGCTGACCATCGGCGGCGGCATCATGTACACCGGCCGCAAGGACCTCGACCTGGGCGCGACGGTCTACCGCATCACCACCGAAACCGAGGAGGTCAGCGAGCAGGTCCTGGTGCTGATGCTGAACATGAAGTACTTCTTTTAAGGAACGCCAGGGATAATCCCCGGACCTACCAGGAATTATTCCTGGACCTATGATTGACCTTCATTTTTCGGAGCCTCGGCCGGCGGCTAAGCCGCATGGGGGTCTTTTTTGTCATTTCCGCGCAGGCGGAAATCCAGGACCAGCCGATACCCTTCCTGACCTTATCGGAAAATCGGTGACATGTACTCGTTACGTGTCCCGGTTTATCCTCATATTATGGGATAAATGGGACACTTTGGGACACTTTGTCCCACCGGCTTATTCATTGTTTTTCCTTTGATATCAATGGGTTATAGAAATGAAGCGTGGGACACTCGGAAAAAGTGTCCCACGCCAATAGTACGGACGTTCGAGAAGTTTGCGCCATTTTTGCTTATTTTTACGCGCTTGTCGGATCGTTCAGTGCGAAATCGCCGATTTAAGGGGAATAATCGCAAGTTACAGTATTTATATGAAGGGATATTATTGTATTTTTTCAGATAATAACCACACTGTGTATCCCTGGCGGGAGAGAGGAAGGGGCCGGCATCGATCCCAACCAACCTGCTCCGATACTCATTCGAACCTGGACTGTCCCTAGTTTTCCAGGGCAACCCGGACCGGGGCAACCACGGGGGGGCTACAAATAACATATAACGCCCAACGCTTTTTCGCCCGACGCTTACGGTTCGGGCTACCCTCTGTCGCCCCTGCGGGGCTGTTTGTCGCCTTGCAGCGTATTGCTCGACAGTCTCCCAGATTCGGGATCCAGAATTCCTTTTCCGCCGCGTGAAGTGCGGCCTACCTTTCATTGCGGAATGAGGGCAAGTACGGGCACGGAAGAATTTCTATATACTGGGACCGGAAATCCTCAGGGGATGCCCTTGACTTGCGCGGTTATGGGGGTTCCCGGAAAACCCCAGATGAAGTCGATCAGTTTTTGCTTGGAGCCGATGTAGTTGGTGACGTACCGGCGCTGCTCTTCGGCGGCTTGCGCGGAAATTGGCTCGCCTGCCCTGAGCGAAGTCGAGGGGGCGCCGAACAGCGCAAGCTCCGCTTCCGCCTCGAGCAGGAAAGTCAGCCGGTCCAGGTCCGTTTTCAGCGCCACGCTCGCTCCATAAAACAAAAGCCCCGGCGAAGCGGGCGTGTTTCATCCCAACTTCACCGGGGCTCGATTGTTTCGACCACCCCAAAGGGTTATGCGGTTGTCACATGCCTGTCTTGCCGTAGCCTACGGCGAAGGCAGATCCTCGGGCTTCAAGCTTCGTTCGACCCGAATGTTGCAGATCCGGCCGTTCTGAAAACTGAGCGTCAAAGTCCCGAAGAATCCTTGCGCCACGAGCTTCTCGATGTAGGCGAACAGCTTTTTCATGAGGGTAGAATATGGGGCCGTACCCCGCTTAACAAGATGGTAAGGTGTGCGAAATCATGTTACAGTAATGCGACAGTGAGAAGCCATCGCGTATCGATGTCGATTACAAAAAACGCATACTTGAATTGACGACATAGAGGATGAAATAAGTTTTGGAGTGCCGTGTACGCCTTGCCCAGAAAGGTTTAGACAGCCTTGCCAAGAAAATGGCAACTTTGAATCAACCTAGGACGATCATTGTGGACAAAGTCGGTGAAAGGAGGTGCTAAATGGTTAGATTTGACAAACTTTTTTGTGATTTCAATTATCATGATTCTTTAGGTCCCATTTTTTCCATTAACTTCGGGCTTTTGATTAGTGGAGCAACCTTAATGTTGATTCTTAATACGTATGATATTATAGTTTTACCAATATTCACGTTTATTACAATTTTAACGATTCCAATTGTTTACGTTCAGCTGTTGGCAAGGAAAGCCATCACTACCGAAGATATGATTGATCAAAACAACAAAATTGATAAAATATATCAAGATATTTCACGCCAAATATCCGATTTGATGGAAAGCCACCGATAAAAGAAGGGGTCGACAAACTCTCATTGCCTAACTAATACCTCAAAAAAAATTTATGCTTACAATTTATTCGAAGATGCTGACCAGGAATTGTATTACAATAGAAAAAATTATTCGCCAGACTTTGAGAATGCATTAAAATCTTTGAAAAGTGAATGGGAAAAGGATGATAGGTTAGATGAAATTCGTTCAGAATTAAATGAGAAGAGCGAAAAAATCAAAAAAAATCATAAAAGACTATCTATTTCGATTGGAATTTTTTGGGTATGGGCTTTATGTGCTCTACTATTTGGATATGTCTTCTATGGCAACTTCGATTCAAAAACAGACTTGTATATATTTAGTATTTTGGTTTTCCCTTCTCTTGTTGTGGTCTCAGCTGGAATTGTTGCATTACAAGCTAGTTCAAAAAGTAGCTCGTCAATGGAATACTCAGGTTATTCATCATCCTCTTCAAGCTCAAATAATGCAGCATATGATTCACAAGCCAATTCATGCGGTAGATATCAAAATCAAGACTCAACTAATGATTTTCCAGAAGGGCGAATAGGATACGGCTCAGGTAGTTTTGACCCATCTCCATTTTCCAATAAAGATTATCATCATATGATTGGTGATCATCGAGGAGAGATTCGTGATAATGGGATACTAGGTCAAGACGTGTATGACAATAGTGAGAATAAGGTAGGCAATATTAGAAATGGATGGCTCGGATGCAATCCTGTCGTACAAGACAACAAAGGAAATGATGTCGGTGAAGTAACTAAAGATTTCTTTGGCAATACGATTATCAAAAAAAAGTAAAAATAGGAATATAAATAAGATTAATATCGTTCACGCAAAGCGAAAGGAAACAAAAAGATTAAAAAAAACTTCCAACGCCTTTAGCTTAATTATTAATAGAAAGCAATAGAGCGGCAATGCACTCACTTGCATTGTTAAATTCCACGCTCAATATTATTTCACCAAAAGCCCCTCGGTACGGCGACCTGCTTTCCTGCCAATATTCGAGAAAGCCCTAGTTGCGCCACGGCGTGACGTTCTGCTCGATCCAATCGTTGAGCATCCAGTTGACCTCGTCCTCCCGCTCCTCGAATCCGGGGAGATAGCCAAAGTCGAATCCGGTGGGCGTCACCACCCACACCCCGGCGGGCACGTAGGGATCGAGCCCCTTGTCGAAGCGTGCCCCGTCGTAAACGAAGTCGATCATGTACCTGAACCGGTCCTCCACCATTTCCATGAACTCGCGCTGTATCGTTTCCAAGCATTCGTTCTGGAGATCCTTGACGGTCATGGAAGCGAAATCCGGCAACGCGGCCGCTTCCTGAATGATCGCCGCGTGCGCCGCATCCCATTGTTTGAGCAGGGCGATCAGATCGTCTTTCGTGCAGGTCTTGCCGATGCTCTGTTTGGCAACCTCGGCAAACCTCCCCAATTCCAGTTGACTTGAGCACAATAAGCTTTTAGCATTCCGTCGAATTATGGGCTTATCGACATAAAGTGGGGATCATGCGGATTTTTCGGCTTATTTTTGCGTTGCTGGCCGCGCTCGCGCTGACGGTCGCCTGCGGGCCGGGGTGGGACGAGTACCAGGATCATTACAGTCCGGCCGGGCCGGTGGTCACCGCGCCGTGGTCGGGTCCCGAGAGCGTGTTCATCGTGCTGGACGACGCGCAGGTCGAGGTGCTGCTCGAGGGCATGCAGACCTACGATTATCAGGGCGCGTTGGCGGTGTCGCTGTCGGACCTGGTCATCCAGAGCGGCCTGACGCCCAACCCGGAATCGTTCCGCTACGATTTCACCGCAACCGACGGTTACGACCTTTTCATCAAACGATACGAGGACATCTCGCTGCTGCCCAGTTGGCAGGAGATGCTCAAGGGTTACCTGTATTGGGACACCCGCTATGACGACCTGACGGCCGGCTGGACCGAGCACCCGTGGGGCAGCGCGCTGTCGGCGTATCAGGTCAAGTGGATGAACGGCGGCTTGATCACCTTGCTGCCCGTCGAGTGAACCGGGGAGAAAAAATCATGAAACGCAAGAACTACTGGTGGATGATCGCTTGCGCGGCGTTGCTCGTCGCGCTGTTGGCTTTCGGCGTCGGCTGCGCCAAGAAATCGAGCGGCGGGGGCGACGACGACGATGACGACGACGATGACGACGACGCGACCGAATCGGGCGTCGGTTCGTACGACATCTACTTGAACATGGTGCCGGTGACGCTCGGCGAGTTCGTCGAACCGGCGGCGATGACGCTGATCGATCCGGACGGCGCGGAGGTCGAAGTCTCGGCGATCGGCGTGGCCGATCTGCTGGCGGCGATTCCCGAATTTTCCGCCGACGCGGCGAAGTTCACCTACGAGATTTTCGACACGCTCGAAAACGCGCTGGGCGCTTTGGCGTCGTTGGACGACCTGGGCGGCGCGGCGTTCTACGAGCATCCGGACGGCGGCCTGCTGTGCCTGGGCTGGACCGGCGCGGGCCACGAAGCGCAGACCACCTGCGCGATGGACAACGGCGCGCTGGTCACGCATCCGATCGACGGGCAATTCGAGATCACGTCGATCGCGACGATCAACGAGCGCAGCGGCGATCAGCCGAACATGCTGGGCCAGACGACGGCGCTGCAAGGCGTGGTCACCTGCGGCACGGGCGTGATGGTTTCCGGCTCGTATCTGAAGTCCTTCGTGCAGGAGGACGGCAGCGGCGTGAAGATTTTCGCCGACATGGGCGCGACCGACGCCAACGCCGGCTACAACGGCCAGTTGATGAGCGAGATCTACCTGTTCGAGGGCGACGAGGTGTTCATCCAGGGGCGCGTGACCGTGCACAACGAGATGATCGAATTCGTGCCGGTCAGCGGCTATCACGTGGCCGTGGTCTCGACCGGCAACGACGTGCCCGCGCCGGCGGTGAAAACCATCGCCGAGCTGGTCGAGGATAAATACTTCTGGGCCGGCGCGCTGGTGCAGGTCGAGGACGTCGAAATGGTCGACGTGAATCCGGACGATCCGACCACCGACTGGCCGGCGTACGGCACGAAATCCAAGGACATCATGATCCGTCACACGAGCGGCGGACAGAAAATCGCCCTGCCGGTTTACGAGGGCACGGGCATCCCCGGCTCGATCAAACCGGCGGCGGGCTTCGACGTGATCGGTCTGTTCAACGTCGAGGGCGAAGGCTTCGAGATGTACCCGCGCAAGATCGAGGACGTCAATCCGACCGACACGACGCTGGGCGGCACGATCACCGTGCAGCTTTACGGCGAGGACAAAAGCCAGCCGGTCAACCTCTCGCAGTTGCGCGCGGGGATGCAGGTGCTGGCCGACGGCGAGGATGCCGTGCCGGTGGTTTCGATCGCCTCGGTGATCAACGCCAGCGGCATCAGCCGCAACTACAAGAAGCTCGAGTACAAGCACATCGCCTACGACGGCCGCATGCCGTTCGAAACGCTGATCTTCGACGAAATGAAATCCGGCGTGCTCTATCAGGACGAGCCGTCCGACGACGAGCAGCCCAACCCGATGGTCTCCAGCTTCTTCTGGGAAGGCATGGGGCTGTCGGAGATCTACTTCCTCAACGGCGTGACCGACATCAACGCCATTCGCGAGGTCGAGCCGCCGGCCGAGGGCGACGCCGAACACGGCAAGGGCGTCACCTTGATGATCAACGGCAAGAAGTACGCGATCAACTTCAACACGCTGACCAAGACCGAGTACGAGGGCGAAGAGGCGATCCGTTTCGACAACCTGATTCACGAACAGGTGATCAACCTGTACACGATGGACGGCAGCTTCACGACCGATCAGATCCGCATGCTCTACGATTACCGCCTGGTGTCATTCGACGAGAGCGACGAAACGACGGTCACGTACGACGATCTGGACGGCGCGTACCTCGTGCTGGCCGATCCGCCCTACAGCGTCTTCCCGGAGATCGGTGAAAGCGCGCGGATCGACGACCTGTACGTCATCGACATGATGCGCATGATGCAGGTCGACAACGGCCTGGATAAGGAACGCATCACCGTCTACCTGCGCGACTGCGCCACCGAGTCGGTCGACGTGGGCGACGGCGTGATGGAAGACGTGGTGTTCTTCCGCACCGTGCTGGAAGAGGCGGGCGTGGACATCGCCGGCGACATGTACCTGTGGGATGTCTGGCTGACGGCCTCCGACGATTTCACGTCCACCTGGACCTACGGCCACAACCACCTGGTCGACATGTACTTCCGTCCGTACGAAAACCGCGGCTGGACGGCCGATGAGGATCTGGCCACCTACGGCGGGCGCGTGTCGACCAAGGCGATCGATTTGATTTCGCTGCATGCCGTGCCGCAGGAAGCGCCCAGCGAACCGGTGATCATCGGCGAAGAAACGCTCTGGGGCAGCTCGGCCAATAGCTGCGAAGGCTGCCACTTCAAGCACGATGCGATTCAGATTCCCATCGATTGCTACTCGTGCCACACGGCGCCGGCCCGCTGACGAGGAGAATGATGCGTTCGGTTTGGTTGATCTTGACGTTGTTGGTCTGCCTGCTCGCGCCGGCGTGGGTTGGGGCCGAAGAGGAAAACGACGAGGACGAATCCGCCCCGGTGTTCACCGCCGGCGAGATCATCGTCACGGGCAAGCGCACGCCCGCCGAGCGCGTCGCGTCGCTGGATGAAATCACCGCGCGGCAGATCGAGGACATGGGCGCGCGCAACGTCGCCGAGGCGCTGCAATTCGCGCCCGGGGCGCGCGTGGACACCGCGCCGACCTCGCTGTCGGCCAACGGCAAACAAGAAAGCCTGGGCAGCCTGCGGGGATTCGATCCGCGCAACGTGATCGTGCTGATCGACGGCGTGCCGATGTACGAACCCTATTTCCGCGTGCTCGACCTGCGGCAGATCCCCGTCGGCGACATCGCGAAAATCAAGATCGTCAAAGGCCCGACCAGCGTGCTGTACGGACCCAACGCCCTGGGCGGCGTGATCAACATCATCACCAAACGCGGCGCGGGCGAGCCGCGCGGACACCTCGACGTTTCCTACGGCGACGTGAACACCTTCGACGCCAACGGCTCGCTGCTGGGCGGCGCAAGCGGCTGGGAGTATTTCCTGTCGTCGGGTTACACGACCAGCGACGGCTTCCCGGTATCGCAGGATTTCGACCCGACGCGCAACGAGGACGGCGACCTGCGCTTCAACTCGGACTTCAACGATTTCGTCGCCGCCGGCAAGGTGGGCTACCAACAGGGGCTCAACGGCCTGACCGCCTCGGCCAGCCATTATCAGTACGAGGGCGGCGTGCCGTTCTCGATGGAGGCGATCGAGCCGGGCACGCTGTGGCGCAAGGACTGGCGCAAGACGACCGCGTCGCTGCACGGCGAATGGGCTCCGGCCGATTTCCTCTACCTGCGCGGGCGGGCGTTCTACTCGCGGTTTTTCAACACGATCACCAGCTACACCGACACGACGATGTCGGCGATCGCCACCGAGGGCGACGCGGTGTCGACCTACGACAACAACGTGATGGGCTACATCTTGCTGCCCGAGTTTCTGCTGGGTCCGGCGGGCACGCTGACGCTGTCGAACCTGTACAAGTACGACACGGTGCACATTCAGGATGAGGATCGCGCCGACTGGTACGACTTCGGCGCGGAGACGATCAGCGGCGGCGGCGAGTACGCGGTGGAACTGTGGCGCTTCGCCTTTACCGCCGGCGCGGCCTACCATTTCTACCGCCGCACCGAAACGCCCAACGACGAACTGGGCGAGGACAACAGCGCGGTGGATTACATGGCCGGGCTGGCCTTCACGCCGATCGAGATGTTCTCGCTGCACGCGGGCGCGGCGCACAAGAGCGCGTTCCCCGATCTGAAAACGCTCTACGGCTCGCAGGGCAATCCGGATTTGGATCCGGAATCCGCGAACAACATCGACGCGGGTTTCCGCATCGCGCCGCTACAGCAACTCGCGTTGGAGGCGACGTACTTTTTCAGCGACATCACCGACCTGATCGGCAAGCGCGAATTCGGCAACGAGTACACCTACGAGAATATCGACGAAGCGACGATCACCGGCGTCGAAAGCGCGCTGGATGTGACATTGCTGGACGACACGCTCGGGCTGTCGGTCAACCACACCTGGATGCGGACCGAGGACAAACGCGAAAACCGGCTGCTCGACCGCCTCGATTTTCGCCCCGAACACAGCGTCAACGTCGGCGGGTACGTCGCCGCGCCGTGGGGCACGCGCCTGGCCGTGCAGCATCATTACGTCAGCGAGCGGCAGTACGAAGGGGCCGGCGCGGAACCCGAAGTGCTCACCATGCCCGCCTACGGCTTCACCAACGCGCGCCTGGCGCAATCCTTCGCCTGGGACGCGGGCCGCACGAAGCTCGAAGTCTTCTGCGAAGGCAAGAACCTCTTCGACGTCTACTACGAACCGGCGCCCGAAAAACCCGCCCCGGGCCGCGAACTGTTCGCCGGCGTGGGGATGGATTTTTAAGCCAATTCGGAACGGCGAGTGCGGAATTTCGCTAATGCGGGGTGGCGCTGTTTTGTGAGCGCAAGAAATGCGCGAGCATAACGGGGTGCAGGTAAGCTCGTTGATACGAATCGTCAAAGTTTCCTGCGCCCCTCCGGGGCTTTGGGGAAGTTCGGGCTTTTTTGCCCGGCGCTCACGCACCGGGCTACCCTCTATCGCCCCTGGCGGGGTTGTTTGTCGCCTATCGGCGCAGTTATCGACAGTCTTCCTACCCAGGCAAAAAAAAGACGAACACCGATAAGCCTCGCTTCATTCGGCGGATCAGCGCCACCGAACAACACGCAACACACCTTTGGCTGTCGCCAAAAATGTGGCACACGAGAGAGTGCTTGACGATAGGCAAACACGGCAAGGAAAGACGAACACCGATGAGTCTCGCTTCGTTCGGCGGATCAGCGCCACCGAAACTCATATGCAGGGATAACCAATGTCCCGGGGTTGGAAGGGTAAAAACGGGGATAATGTCCCGCCCCCAACTTGTCACTCCCTACTTGTAACCAATAACTAAAAAGGGCCCCCACGCGGGAGCCCTTTTTTCGGAGGCCCTTTTTCCGGCTTTGTCAATCGTTGATGCGTACGATCGACAAGCCCTGCGCCATGTTGTCGGCGAGATACGCGTAATTGCCCATCACCACCACCCCGTGCGGGCCGTCGGCCATTTCGCCCGGCGGAACGACATCCAACGGATCGCCGATCAGCATCAGACCGGCTGAAGCGTCGAACAGCGCCAGGCCGCCCTGCGAATTGGCCGCCGCAAATACATCGGTGTAGGCCGTGCCCATGATCGTCTTGGCTCCAGCATAGGCGCTGTCGTACACGCCGTCGCCGGTCTGGACCACGGCCACTTCGGTCAAATCCGTCTCCAGCGCGATCAATCCCGCGCCCCAGTCGGAGAAATAAACCGTGTCGTCGTGAATGGTCACACCCAGGCCCCAGGGCTCATGGCCCGCGGTGCCCGCGTTGAAATAGGAGTCCTCGACGGTCGGATCGGCTTTTTCGTCGACGGCGATTTTGAACAACGTGCCGTCGCCGCCGCCGCCGAAGCAAAAGCCGGTCATGCAGGCCAGCGAGACGATCGCCTCGCCGGTGATCGACAAAAGGCCCGTGCGCGTGGGCACATCGCTTTTGGCCGCCATCTGCAGCGTTTCCAGGAAACCGTCGTTGCCGTTGCCGCCGCCGATGTACACCATGTCGCCGATCACGTCGACCGACTCGACCATGGTCAGGTCGAGCGAGGTGTAGGTCCACACCCATTCGGGCGCGGCCGGATCGGTCAGATCGTACTTGTGCACGCCGCCGGATTTGTCGGCCACGTACAACGCGCCGTCAACCAGCGCGAAGTCCCAGGCCACGCCCGCCGTGTCGACCGTATCCACGATCTCCGGGGCGGTTACGTCGCTTACGTCCACCGTATGGAAGCCCTGCTCTTTGCCCGCGACGTAGCAGTAATTACCGTCGCAGACCAGGTCTTCGGCGTAGTCGATTTCCACCCAACCCACGACTTCGCCGAACGCACCGACCGTATCGTCGTCATCGCCGGTATCGTCGTCGCCCGTGTCATCGTCGCCGGTGTCGTTATCGTCGTCGTCGTCGTCGTCGTCATCGGCCTCATCGTCGTTGTCGTCGTCGTCATCGTCGCCGCAGGCGATGAACGCGCCCAACGAAAGAACCAGAATCAAAATGGCCATTAAGTAAAAAATTCGTTTCATAGCTCCTCCTTTTTTCGCTCGCGTAAACAAGCGGGCGGTCCTCCCTTTGATCGTCCATTTTTATGAAAATGATCTTCTGGTGTGTGCCATCGGCGTTCCATCCTCCGGACTTTACACATTTTTTCGCCCTATCGATGATGGCGGGTTACGTTATTTTCTCTGCCAACGGTCGTTTTCTTCGAGGATGGAACGCGGTCCGTCGCCGTCGAGCCACTTTTTCGCCGCATCATTATTTTTTAGATACGCGTCCCAGAACGCCGTGGTCAGCGCCAGCATCACCCGGTGATGGTTGGGATTGCGCGCCTCACGATCGCCCGGCAGCGCGCGGTCGGCAAATGAAACGTGGTGAAAAAACTCAGGTTCCGGCCGGATGAAAAACCGTGTGACAAATGCATCGTCCTTGCGTAGTCTGTTGCGCAGAACAAAAGGGAGTTTTCGATGGAAAAGAAGCTGTTTCCACTCGCGATCCTCTTGCTGGTCTTTTCGACCGCCGCGATGATCGTCGCCTGCGACGACGATGACGACGACAACGACGATTCCGCCGCCGACGATGCCGACGACGACACCGACGATGAGGATCCCTGCGTCGCCCAGGCCAAGCTCGACGCCCAAGAGGCTTGCGAGACCGTGGGCATGGACGCCGACCTGTCGCACTACGGTCACGAGACCCAAGGCCTGGAATGCGATTACTATTGCGGCGGCGGCTATTACTATTGGTCCAGTGATTGCCTCAGCGGCATATGCATCTGCTGCGAGTAAACGAGAAAAACAATCCGCCTCTCCCCGGGAGGAAATGAGAATGTATCGTTATACGTTAATGTTGCTGGTCGCTCTCGCGACGCTCGCCCTGTGCGCCGGTCCGCTCGCCGCGCAGGAAAATTTCTGGACGGTCGTTTACACCGACAGCTCGACCGAGGGCGGTTCGTCCGGCTCGGCGCTGCTCAACGGCTACGGCCAGATCATCGGTCAGCTCACCGGCGGCAACGCCTCGTGCGACGCGCCGCTGGACGATCCGGCCTACTACGACCTGTACGGCATGTTCGCCGAATCGTGGAATGTCGGCCTGGCGCAGTACCTGGGCAACGGCAAGTCCGCCGGCACGATGGGCGCGACGATCCCCGACGAGCTGGCGTCCGCGGCCGTGCCGATCGTCACCCCCGGCCTCGTGCTGCATCTGCCCGCGCAGGCCGCGCACACGCTGACGCTCGACGCGCGGACCGTCGCCCAAGCGCGGGAGAAATTCGCCGACCTCGCGCGGCAAAGCGAAAAGCGCCAAATGACCGGCGTGCACCTCGACGCCCCGGCCGTCGACGCCGACCTGTGGGAGCGCCTCACCGACGCGCGGGGCAACACCTCCTGGCGTCTGGCCGTGCGCGCGCCCGAGGCGGTCACGCTGCGCCTGCACTTCACGCGATTGAACGTCGGGCCCGACGACCTGGTCGTCGTTTACGCCGCGCCCACCGCCGCGACCGGCTTGCCGGTTCAGCCCTCGTCGGCCGCCGCCGCCGCTTTCTGGGGTCCGCTGACCGTGGGCGACACCGTGTTCGTCGAGGTCGTCACCGCCGCGAAAACGCCGCCCGATGTGGCCTTTGATCAAATCAGCTACGGCATGGCGCATCCGGCGCTCGCCACGGCCGCGAGCAAGGAAGGCAGTTGCTACCTCGACCCGAACTGCTTCGTCGACCAAATGGTCGGTCTCGATTCGCTCATGAACGGCGTGGGGCAGATGGTCTTTGAAATTCCGGACGGTCAGGCGGTGTGCACCGGCACGATGATCCTGGACGAAGCGCAAACCTTTACGCCGTACTTCTACACCGCCAACCACTGCTTCGACACGCAAAGCGCTGCCGACTCGCTGATCGTCTCGTTCTTCTGGTACACCGATCAGTGCAACGGTACGGCCCAGCCGTGGGACCAGGTGTCGACCTACACCGAGGGCTCGGATATCCTGGTGCACTCCGAGGAAACCGACGTGCTGCTGTTGCAGCTCGACCAGTACCCGCCGCAGGGCGCCACGTACTTCGGTTGGACCACCACCGATCCGGCCATCGGCGATCCCATTTTCGTGCTGCACCACCCGGCGGGCACCTTCATGCGCCTGTCCTTCGGCTATATCAGCGGCGCCTCCGACGCCGACGACGTCAATTTCGACGACGACGATCCTGACGACACCGACGACGATGACGATGACGACGACGACAAAGGCGACGATGACGATGACGATGACGACGACGGGTGCTGTGGGTGTTGACAATTCGGAATGGCGAACGCCGAATGCGGAATTTGGACCGAGTCACAATCGTGTTCAAATATTTATAAACACAGCTTTCGCCTTTCGGCGAAAACTATGGCACACGGAAAAAGGAGTCGCTTTCTTGTGTGCCACACTTTTGGCGATAGCCAAAGGTGTGCCGGTCCAAACCGGATTGTAGTTTAAGCTCGCTTATTGCCTTTGCTCGCAAAACAGTGCCACCCGACGAACCTGAGGATGACGGAGAGGGAATTGTCATGCCCGCGCAGGCGGGCATCCAGGACCAGCCGATGCCTTTCCTGACCTTTTTTTAATGGGTATGAAATAATCCATCTTCCGCCAAGGGCCGAAAAAACTAACTAAATACAAACACTCTTGTATTCACCACGATACAAAGGCGCTTGACTCACTATGCAAAACAAGGGCACTGTTGATGTGTCAGCGCAATAAATGCGTTTCTTGGCGAACGCTTTTTTCCCGCCAAGACGCGCTTCGGCAACCAAAAATAAACGTAAAGACAGGAGAGAACAATGAAAACGACGCCATGGGTTTTCCTTGCTCTTGTTATGGCCCTGCTGTTGCTTTCGCTTGGGGTCGGTTGCACCTGTGACGATGACGATGACGATGATGACGATAGCGACGACGACGACGACGATAACGACGATAACGACACCGACGACGATGACGACGCGACCGGGCCGGTCGACACGGTCGAGCAGGCGATCGCCTTGCTGGTCGACGAACTGGATACCAGCGGCGAATCGGGCGTCTGGGTCGCCTATGTCACCGCTTCCCCGCTGGCGGCCGACGTCGACGTTCAACCGGCCGAGGGTGAAAGCGCCTACTCGCCGACCGGCTCCTACTGGTTCGCCTTCGCCGACGAGGAGCCCTTCGCCTTCTTCGAGCACTCGGTGAAGTTCGTCTTCATCGCCGCCGACACCGGCGTGGTGACCGTGGAAAGCCAGTCCTGGTGGCCGGAGATCGACGGCGTGTCGTTCCTCGGCTCGGGCCGGGAACTGGTGCAGGTGTTCGCGCCCAACAACATGTCCTGGCGCATGGCGAAGGCGACGAAAGCGCAACCCGCCGCAACCGCGCCCACCGGTGACTACGGCGACGCGCCGGACAACACGGTCGAAGACGATCCGACTCAGGTTTACTACGGCGGCGCGGTTTCCGGACAATATCCCACGCTGTATGAAACGGCCAACTCGGTCGACAACCGGCCCGGCGGCCACACGCTGACCACCGGCGCGGAGATGATCGGCGAGAACGTTTCCGACGAGGAGGACGCCAACGACACGGCCGATCCCGACGGCGTGCCCAACCTGGTCGACCGCGATCTGGACGACGGCGTGTTCTGGGTCTTCTATCCCGACCTGACGACCAACACGCTCACCGTGCGCTTTTTGGTCGAGGTGACGGTCGCCGCCGGCGCCCCGGATGTCCAGCGCTACTTGAATATTCTGGTCGACGCCAACCGCGACGGGCAGTGGAAGAAAAACGATCGCGGCAGCGAGTGGCTCACCCAGAACTTCGTTGTCGAAGTGGACCCCGGCAAGTCCGAGCGGGTCTGGACCGACGCGGTGGCCATGCCGCTGAGCGCCGCCAACACCTTCGGCTGGGAAAGCTGGATGCGCGTCGCCCTGACGCGCGAGAGCATTGACACGGCGACCTTCGGCGACGACGGCTGGGACGGCTCGGGGCAGTTCGAGTACGGCGAAATCGAAGATCACTACTTCAACTTCGAGCCCTGGTCGGCCGACGATGACGACGACGATGACGACGACGATCCGCAGCCGGAAGATCCCGCGGGCGACGATCCGGAGCCTGATCCCAAAGAGTGCAAATACGTCTGCGAAGCCGACATGATCGACATTCCCATCGGCTGCAAGGCGCTGGTGATCAACTTCGGCGACCGTCCGGGCCAGAGCCACGTGACGCGCGACGCCGAACGCGCCGTCGGCTTCTACGAAGATCTGTTGGGCGCCGGGAACGTCCAGACGCTTTCCGAACCCACCGCCTCCGCCGCGTTGCAGGCCATTCAGGATTTCATCGCCAACGCGGCTTGCCTTGACGAGTTGTACATCTACCTCGCGGGGCACGGCGGCAAGAGCGGCTACATCCGCGCGCAGAACGGTCGCGGCAAAATGACGCCCGAACAATTAAAGAACGCCATCGGCTCCGGCTCGCATTGTCCGGCGACCATGGATTACTACGCCGGCGAGTGCCGTCAGCCCGGCTTCTGCAATCTGAACATCGTGATCATCAGTTGCTACGCGGGCAACTTCACCACCGGCGACAACTCGATCGCCCAGGCCGGCGTGAACGTGCTGGCCGCTTCGGATAAAAACACCTCCGCGCGCGGCCGCCCCAACGGCGACGGCGCGTACGTCAGCAACGCATACTTCGAAGCTTACGAAGGCAACCAGGCCGACGATCCGCCCAACGGCGACGGCGACGGCGAAGTCTCCGCCGAAGAGGCCATGGACTGGGCAAAAGATAATTACGGCGGACCCGACACCGGCGCGAGCACGCAACTGGGCGCCGATTGCGAATGCGTCTGCAACACGCCGGGATGGTCGTGGCCCGACCTGGAAAACGACTTGATCTACTGGTACCTGGTCGGCGAACCGACCTACGTCGGTCACCTGGATATCATCCAGTACGGCATCGTGCCCTTCGCGGGCGGCTTCTACGCGCAGATCCGCACCGCGACCAATCTGCCCGGCGGGGCCGACACCGGCTTCCATGAGTACTACGCGGTCTTCGACACCGACCTGCCCAACTTCGTCGGCGAGGGCGTCACCCACGACGGCGACACCGCGTACATCGCGCAGTTCCTCAACGGCGTGTGGAAGATGTTCCTGTTCGTCTACAACGACACCTCGCATACCTGGGTCAACACGCCGACCACCTCGACCGTCGTGGTCGAAGGGCAGGACCTGACCATGACCATCAACAACGAGGAAGCGGGCATCAACTTCATCGAGGAATTCGCGCCCACGCGCATGGCGACCTGGTACCGCGAAGACGAGACGATCGACGCCGGCGACGATACGGAAATCCAGGACGGCACCGAAGGCCATCACTGCTTCTAAAAACCGGAACGACCAACGGGGATGCGCTTGTTTCGCGTCCCCGTTTTTTTATTCGGACATCGGTGAAACCGGCAGGCCAAAACTGCGCGGAGTTCGACCCGGCGCGCCTTTGCTATCGCTAAAAGTGTGGCACACGGAAAGCAAACCCGGATGCGCGTGTGTTTCAGAGGGTAATCACGCCGGCTTTTTTTACGGCGGCATTTTGCGTAGCATCGGGCAAAACCACGGAGGACGCATGGGCGATCACGAATGGGCCGACGAACTGGGCGTGGCGATCACGGTGTGCGATCGCGAGGGGATCATCATCGAGATGAACGAGGCGTCGCGCGCGGTGTTCGTCAAGTACGGCGGTGCGGCGCTGCTCGGCACGAACGTGCTGGACTGCCACCCCGAGCCGGCGCGCACGCAGTTGGCGCGGATGCTCGCCGAGGGAACGACCAACACGTACACGATCGAAAAGAACGGAAAGAAAAAGCTGATCTACCAGACGCCCTGGAAGCGCGACGGACGGGTCATGGGCCTGGTGGAGATCTCGCTACCCCTGCCGGACGACCTGGCGCATCACCGGCGCGATTGAGGTATTGGGCTAAACCGGCGTGGGATATGGAAAATCTCAAATCGACCGATATTGAAAAGTACAAAGTAGGATTGTCTGGAAAATTTTCTATGGATTGACTGGATCCTGAAATTTATAACTAATTGCAAACAATCGATTTTTTTCTTGCGTTGGCCGGGCGGATTGGCGTATGGTAACGGAAAGGAGATAGGGACCTCAGCCAATTATGTACTTGACTTATCGATGGATTTCAATATATTGCGCACTTCCCTGCGAAGGTGGGGATATTAATGCACGTGTATTTTGATGATGTGCGGTAGTACTCACTGGATCCTGATGCGGCGATAGCGAAGACGAGGAAACAAGGCGCTTCATGTTCGACAACCTGCAAGATAAGCTGACTACCGTCTTTAAGAACCTGCGGGGGCACGGCAAGCTTACCGAAGCCAACATCCAGGAGGCGTTGCGCGAGGTGCGCATGAGCCTGCTGGAAGCCGACGTCAACTTCCGGGTGGTCAAGCAATTCCTCAACCAGGTGCAGGAGCGGGCGATGGGCACCGAGGTGCTCGGCTCGCTGACGCCGGGGCAGGTGTTCATCAAGGTCGTGCATGAAGAGCTGGTCGCGCTGATGGGCGACCGGGCCAGCGAGCTGGCGCTGGGCGGCAAACCGCCGGTGCCGGTGATGTTCGTGGGCCTGCAGGGTTCCGGTAAGACCACCTCGGTGGGCAAGACGGCGGTGCTGCTGCGCAAGAAGGGCCGACGGCCGCTGCTGGTGCCCGCCGACGTGTATCGTCCCGCGGCGATCACGCAGCTCAAGCAGTTGGCGGCGCAGATCGACGCGCCGGTGTTCGATTCGAACACGAGCATGAATCCGGTGGACATCGTGCTGCAGGCGCACCGCCAGGCGGAAACCGGCGGGCAGGACGTGCTGCTGATCGACACCGCCGGCCGGTTGCAGATCGACGAGCGGATGATGGCCGAGCTCGAACAGATCAAGGCCAAGATCCGGCCCGCGGAAATCTTGTTCGTCGCCGACGCGATGACCGGTCAGGACGCGGTGAACGTGGCCAAGACCTTCAACGACCGGCTCGACATCACCGGCGTGGTGCTGACCAAGATGGACGGCGACGCCCGCGGCGGTGCGGCGCTGTCGATCAAATCGGTGACCGGCAAGCCGATCAAGCTGATCGGCGTCGGCGAAAAGATGGACGCCTTCGAGGTGTTCCATCCCGACCGGATGGCCGGGCGCATCCTGGACATGGGCGACGTGCTCACGCTGGTCGAGCGCGCCGAGCAGACCATGTCGGAGAAAGAGGCGCGCAAGCTCGAAGAGAAGCTGCGCAAGAACCAGTTCACGCTGGAAGACTTCAAGGATCAGCTTCTGCAATTGCAGAAGATGGGTAGTTTGGAATCGCTGCTGTCGATGTTGCCGGGCATGGGCCAGGCCAAAGCGCTCAAGGATCTCGACCTGAACGAGGACGAGATGAAGCACACGCTGGCGATCATCAACTCGATGACGCCGGAGGAGCGCCGCAACCACCAGGTCATTTCCGGCAGCCGTCGCCAGCGCATCGCCCGCGGCTCGGGGACGACAATTCAGGACGTCAACTCCTTGCTCAAACGCTACGTGCAGGCGCGCAAGATGTTGGGGCACCTGACCAAGGGCGGCGGGATGATGCCCGGCGGCATGATGCCCGGCGGCATGGGTATGCCGGGGGGCGGAGGCGGCGGCAAAAAGGGAGCTCACAAGAGTTCAAAGGTGAAGAAGGGGAAGAAAGGAAAGCAGGCGAAGAAGCCCACGTTTTCCTTCCCCTTCAAACCGTAATTCTTCAACCGGAGAAAGGAAAAGCACTAATGGCGTTGAAGATGAGACTCGCGCGATTTGGCGCGAAAAAGAAACCGTTCTATCGCATCGTGGTCGCCGACAGCGAAGCGCCGCGTGACGGCCGCTTCATCGAACAGGTCGGCTATTACGACCCGAAACTGGTCGAGAAAAAAGCGACCTTCTATCAGGACAAAGTGACCAAGTGGCTGAACGAGGGGGCCATTCCCACCGACACCGTGAGAAGCCTGCTTAAAGAACAAGGTTTGTGGAAGCCCAAATCGGATAGCTGATTTGCATATTACCGTTCGTATGTAAGGGGAGGGCTTACATGAGGGAGCTGATTGAGTACATCGCCAAAGCGTTAGTGGATGATCCGGACAACGTTGTGGTGAACGAAGTCATGGGCGAAACCACTTCGGTCATCGAGTTGCGCGTCGCCAAAGACGACTTGGGCAAGGTCATCGGCAAGAACGGCCGCACCGCGCGGGCGATGCGCACGATTCTGTCGGCCGCATCGACCAAATTGCGCAAGCGGGCAGTACTGGAAATTCTCGAATAGGTAAAACAACGCAGTGAAGCAAGCGTCCCTGGTTTCCCTGGGCAAAATCGTCAAAACCCAGGGATTGAAGGGTGAATTTCGCGTTTACCCGCACAGTTTAGACTCGGAAAGCCTCGGCCGGTCGATCCCGATCGTGATCGCGCCGGCCGCAGGCGATCCGTTACCCACGCGCATCGTACGTTCCCGCCAACAAGGCTCGCTGTTCATCCTGAAAGTGGAAGGCGTCGACAGCATCGCGCAAGCCGAGAAACTGCTGGACGCGGAAGTGCTGACCGACGAAGAAAACCTCGCGCCGCTGGAGGACGACGAGTTCTACTGGTACGAGGTGATCGGCATGGAGGTCGTGACCGACACGGGCGAAAACCTGGGCACGGTCGAATCGATCATCCCCACCGGGGCCAACGACGTACTGCAGGTCAAGCGCGGCCGGCGCGAATACCTGCTGCCCAACATCCCCGACGTCGTCCTGGAGATCGACCGCGACGCCGGACGCATCCTCGTCCATCTGCTGCCGGGATTGATCGATTAAATTTTCCTTGCGACCAACAACACACCGTTGGCTTCGCCAAAAATGCGGCACACAATCCAAGGCTTCCTGAGCGTTAATCCTCCGAAGCTTTAGCGAAGAAGGAAGCGAAGAATCTTTTGTACACGGACGTAGATTCTTCGTCGCGCGAAACGCGTGACTCAGAATGACTGGCGTTGTGTGTGCCACAGTTTTCGCCCCTGGCGAAAGCTGTGCTCGGACACGACCAGAAGAACAACCGCCCTACTTCACCGTCAGCTTCGACAGCATCTCCTTGACCGAGGCGGCGGATTTGTCCAAGCGCCCGCGCTGTTCCTCGTTGAGCTCCAGCTCGATGATCTGCTCGACGCCGTTGGTGCCCAGTTTGACCGGCACGCCGAAGTACATGTCGTGATAACCGTACTCGCCGTCAAGGTAGGCGCAACAGGGCAGAATGCGCTTTTTATCCTTGAGGATCGCCTTGACCATGGCGATGGTCGCGGCGGCCGGCGAGAAGAACGCGCTGCCGGTTTTGAGCAACGAGACGATTTCGCCGCCCGCCTGCCGCGTGCGATCGACGATCGCGGCCACGCGCTCGGGCGGCAGCAGCATCTGGATCGGAATGCCGCCGACGGTCGTGTAGCGCGGCAGCGGCACCATGTTGTCGCCGTGGCCGCCCAGCACCAACGCGCTGATGTCCTCGACCGACACGTCCAGCTCCATGCTTATGAAGGCGCGGAACCGCGCGGTGTCGAGCACGCCGGCCATGCCGACCACGCGCTCCTTGGGGAAGCCCGACACCCGCTTGGCGACCATGCACATCGCGTCCAGCGGATTGCTGACGATGACCAGCACCGCGTTCGGGCTGCGCGGGGCGACCTGCTCGATGACCGACTTCATGATCTCTTCGTTTTTCGCCAGCAGGTCGTCGCGGCTCATGCCCGGCTTGCGCGGCAGGCCGGCGGTGACCACGACCACGTCGGAATCGGCCGTGGGCTCGTAATCGTTGGAGCCGATGATATGGGCGTCGAAGTTGAGCATCGGCGCACTCTCGGCCAGATCCAGCGCCTTGCCCTGGGGCATGCCCTCGACGACGTCGACCAGCACGATGTCGCCCAGCTCTTCCGCCGTTGCCCGCGCGGCGGTGAATGCCCCGACGTTGCCCGCACCGATAATGGAAATCTTTCTGCGCGCCATGTGAACCCTCCCAAATTTTATAAAAATTCCCGCAAACTCAGTGTGGCCGATTCGCCGCCGTTCGGCAAGATCGGCTTGCACAAAAAAAGTGCATTACGTATGCTGCCGGATGCTCTCTTAATAAAGGTCCGCCGATGGAAGAAGTCAAATTAACGCAGTTGTCGCACGGCTCGGGGTGAGCCTGTAAGCTGGCTCCGGGCGAGCTGGACGCGATACTGCAAAAATTGCCGCGAGTCGACAACGAGCGCGTGCTGGCCGGGCACGGCGACGACGCGGGCGTGTATCTGCTCCGCGACGATCTGGCGCTGGTGCAGACGGTGGACTTCTTTACCCCGGTGGTCAACGACCCGACCGCCTTCGGCATGATTGCCGCCGCCAACAGCCTTTCCGACATTTACGCGATGGGCGCGACGCCGCTGACCGCGCTGAACGTGGTGGGCTTTCCCGAGAAGGGGCCGCTGCCGCTGTCGATGCTCGGGGACATTCTGGCCGGCGGCTACGCCAAGGCGACCGAAGCGGGCGCGGCGATCATCGGCGGGCACACGGTCGACGACAAGGAGCCCAAGTACGGCCTGGCGGTGACCGGGGTGATTCATCCGGACGACATCCTGGGCAAGCACGGGGCGCACGCGGGCGACCTGCTGGTGCTGACCAAGGCGATCGGCACGGGGCTGCTGGCCACGGCGCTCAAGGCGGAGATGGAGCCGGCGGGCACCGAACAGGTGTTGATCGATTCGTGTTCGTTCCTCAATGACAAGGCGGCGCGGGCGGCGCGGCGCGTGGGCGTGCACGCCTCGACCGACGTGACCGGCTTCGGCCTGTTGCTGCATACGATCGAGATTCTGAAAAACAGCGGCGTGGGCGGCGAGGTGTGGTTCGACGAGATCCCGCTGCTGCCGGGCGTCGCCGAATGCCTGTCGATGGGACTGATTCCCGGCGGCACCTACGCCAACCGCGATTTCGCCAACGCCTGGGTGCGCGCCGACGCGGCGTTGTCGGACGATCAACTGCTGCTGGCCAACGATGCGCAGACCAGCGGCGGGCTGTTGCTGGCCGTCGCCGCCGACAAGGCCGACGACCTGCTGGCCGCGTTGGCCGACGAGGGCGTGCCGGTGCGCGCGGTCGTGGGCCGCCTGACCGACGAAAGCAACGTGCTGCGCCTGCGGCCCGGACGGTAACATGCGCCTCGGCTCGCTCGACTTCGGGGAGAAGATCCCGTTGATTCTCGCGCCGCTGGCCGGCTACAGCGACATGGCCTTTCGCACCGTGTGCCGCCGGTTCGGCGCCGATCTGACCGTCAGCGAGATGGTCAGCGCCGACGGGATGATCCTCGCCCCGCCGCGCTCCAAGGGTCGACAGAAAACGCTGGCGTACCTGGACGCCGCGCCCGACGATCATCCCTTCGTCGCGCAACTGTTCGGCAAGGATCCGCACCTGCTGGCCGAGGCGTGCCGGGTCGTCGCGGACCTGCGGCCGATCGAGGCGATCGACCTGAACGCCGGGTGCCCGGTGCGCAAGGTGGTCAACAGCGGACACGGTGTGGCGCTGATGCGCGATCCGGCGCTGCTGCATCGCGTGCTGGCGGCGATGCGCGCGGCGACGACGCTGCCGCTGACGGTCAAGCTGCGGGCGGGCGCGGAGACGGTGAACGTGCTCGAATGCGCCAGGGCCGCGCAGGAGGCGGGGGTGGACGCGATCGCGGTGCATCCGCGCACGCGGGCGCAGCAGTTCACCGGACGGGCGGACTGGTCGCTGATCGCGGCGGTGAAAGCGGCGGCGAGCGTGCCGGTGATCGGCAACGGCGACGTGACGACCGGCGAGGACGCGGCGGCGATGGTCGCGCAAACCGGTTGCGACGCGGTGATGATCGGCCGGGGCGCGGTGGGCAAGCCGTGGTTGTTCGCCCAGGCGCGCGCGGCGCTGGAGGGACGGACTGTTCCGTCCGAACCGAATGCGGCGGAGAAGCTGGCGATGCTCGAGCTGCATCTGGCCACGATGATCGCGGCCAAGGGCGAACAGCAGGCGGCCAAGGAAATCCGCAAGTTCGCGCTGCGCCTGGTCAAAGGCGTGCGTGGAGCGACGGCGGCGCGGCAGGACATCGCCACCGCGCCGGATGTGACGACGTTGATGACGATCGTGCGGCGCGTGTTCGCCGCGGCGGGGGAAGGGCATGAATAGCGACGGACATCCGAAATTGCAGGCGGCGTTGGAAGACGTCTGCAAAAAATTGCTGGCCTCGTCGTCGCCGGATCGCGAAGGCGACGTGTATCAAACGGTGATCGATTATGTGGAGCGCTGCCTGATCAACTGCGCGCTGGAACACTGCCGCGGCAACCAGGTCGCCGCCGCCCGTCTGCTGGGTTTGCACCGCAACACTCTTCGGCGAAAACTGCGTACAATAGCCTAAATAAAAGTCCAAACTTTGTACTAGTATCGGTCAGTTGATCGTGTTACACTCCCTGTCCAGGGCAATGAGGGAAAACTGAAAAATACGGTCAATTCCGTAGAAAAAGGCAGTCGCTTAGAAAGTCGGAATTAGAAAGTACGTTCAGGACGTTGGAAACAACGAATGAACATTTCTGGAATGTTGATTCGCGCGCTTTGCGAACGAAGATAGTTCTATGCATTTCAGGCTATGATCCGACCGGCGGCGCCGGACTGCTGGCGGATACCGTCGCCCTGGCCGGATTGGGCATCCGCACGGCCGGAGCCATCACCGCGTTGACCATTCAGGGACCGGCCCGCACGGTCCGTTTTTCCCCCGTTGAGCCGAAATTTTTCGCCGAGACGCTGGCGGCGCTGACGGCCGATTTGCCGATTTCCGCAGTGAAAATCGGCATGTTGGGCAGCGGCGAAAACGTGCGGATCGTCCGCGATTTTCTGCGTCGTCGGCCGAAAAACGTGCCGGTGGTGATCGACCCGGTGCTGACGGCGGGCGCGGGCGGCGCATTGGGGGACGAAGACGTTTTCGCCGTGTTGCGCGACGAACTGACGGCGCAAGCGACGCTGATCGCCCCCAACGTTCCCGAGGCGGAGAGGTTATGTAATCTCTCAATAAAACAGCCGTTCGAATGTGAGCGGGCCGCGCAGCGCCTGCGGGAGATGGGGGCCGGAAACGTATTGATCAAAGGAGGGCATCTGGACGGGGACCCGGTCGATCGATTGTGGACCACGGACGGATTTTTCGAGTGGAAAAACCAGCGGAAGGAAGGGGCCGAAGTACACGGCACCGGTTGTGCGCTGGCGGCATTGATAGCCGGCCTACTGGCGCAAGAGAAACCGATGGACGAAGCGGTTGGGACCGCCATTGAGACGTTACAACAAGCCATTTCATCAGCATGGTCGCCAACGAACGAGGGATGGAGATTTTCGGGATTGGTCGGTTAGCTCGCATGTTGCAGTTGAGTACGGTTAGAAAGGACGAGCGATGAACGGCTTCCAGAAAGAGCGGCGGACTTTCCGTCATCCGCCGATGACCAAGCGGGAACTCGAATGGCGCGGGTGGAACGAATGCGATGTGATTTTAATAACCGGTGACGCGTTTATCGATCACCCCAGTTTCGAGATCGCCATCCTCGGTCGCGTACTGGAAACGTTGGGCCTGAAGGTCGGCTTTATCGCCCAGCCGGATTGGAACGACCTGCGCGAGTTCACGCAATTGGGCAAGCCGCGGTTGTTTTTCGTCGTATCCGCGGGCAAGAACGACTCGATGATCGCCAACTACCGGCCGACCAAGCGACCGCGAAAGATCGACTTTTTCAGCCCCGGCCGTCTGCCCGGCCTGCGGCCCGATCGCGCCAGCCAGGTGTATACCGAAATCTGCAAGAAGGTGTATCCGGAAGTGCCGGTGGTGCTCACCGGGCACGAAGCGACCATGCGCCGTTTCGCGCACTACGATTTCTGGGACGACAAGCTGCGGCCCGGCCTGCTGGCCGAAACCGAGGCCGACCTGCTGACCTACGGCTACGCCGAACGGTCGCTGACGCAGATCGCCCGCGTGTTCGCGCGCGGCGGCAACGCGCTGGATTGCCGGACCATCCGCGGCGTGATGTACAAGGTCGACCGCAACCAGGAGGGGTGGGAGCAGTACATTCCGCCCGAGCACGTCAAACTGCCGAACTGGGACGAGTTGCTGTCTTCGAAGACCAGCTTCCTGGAACATTATCGGCTGGTCAACGACAACGTCGATTACTTCCGCAAGCCGCAACCGCTGGTGGAGAATTACAACGGCTACTCGTTGGTGCAGACGCCGCCGCAACGGCCGCTGTCGACCACCGAGCTCGACCGCATGTACGAGCTGCCCTATTCGCGTACGCCGCACCCGAAGTACCGCGAGGCCGGGCCGATTCCATCGTTCGAGACGGTCAAGTACGGCATTACCACGCACCGCGGCTGCTTCGGCGATTGCACCTTCTGCGGCAACCACCTGTTCGAAGGACGCTACATCAGCCAGCGCAGCAAGGATTCGATCATCCGCGAGGCGACGCTGATCGCCGGGTTGCGCTATTTCCGCGGCTGGATCAGCAACGTCGGCGGCCCGATGGCCAACATGTACGGCATGGGCTGCACGCTGCCCGAGGAACAGCGCGCGGAGTGCCAACGCACCAGTTGCATCCACCCGGCCCCCTGCAAAGACTTGAAGATCGACCACAGCGAGTACCTCGACCTGCTCAAATCGGTGCGTTGCGTGGACGGCGTCGAGCGCTGCTACCTGTCGAGCAACCTGCGGGTGGACATCATCGAGCGCGATCCGCACGCCGACGAATTCCTCGAGGAGGTCATGCGCTACTTCCTGCCCGGCCACCTGAAGGTGCCCTTCGAGCACGTGTCGGACGAGGTCAACAAGCGCCTGCACAAATACGACGAAAACTGCGTGGAGAATTTCATCAAGCGGTTCCAGAAGCTGTCCAAGCTGCCGGGGCTCGAAGAGTTGTACGTAACGCCGTATTTCGTCAGCGCGCATCCGGGCAGCCGATTGGAAGACGCGATCGAGGTTGCATTGTTCCTCAAGCGCAACAACCTGGAAAACTGCCAGATTCAGGATTTCGTGCCCGTGCCGGGATCGGCCTCGTCGGTGATGTATTACACCGGGATCGATCCGTACAACGAGGAGACGGTGTATCGGCCGCTGGCCTATCGCGAGCGCAAATTGCAGCGCAGCCTGTTCCAGTATTACAAGCCGCAAAACGAGCGGTACGTGTTCGACGCGCTCAAGGAGGCCGACCGTCTGGACTTGGTCGGCGAGGGCGACGGCTGCCTGATCGGCAAAGAGCCGGCCTGGTCGCCGTTCGAGTAACGAACATTTCTTCGCGTTTTCACGCGTCGCATATTGAAAACCGCCTTGCATTAACGCGATTCTTGTTTAAATTTTCACCACTGCGTCGAGCGATAATACCTTTTTCCCGACTTCCGAATTGGGGCACCTGGAACCGATAAGCCCCGGAGGGGCGACTGATAAGTAGCGAAGGGCGAAGCCCTGGAAATTGCGGCCCACCCAGAGCCGACAAGCCCCGGAGGGGCGGAGGAATCTTCGATAATTCGCGTCAGATCGGCCACGGCGATTTGTGTATGCGTTGAAAACGATCGGCCGTTCCGCCGGAGGCGGGCATCACCTGCACCCCTGCGGGGTTTGCTTGAATTTGCCTCGTCTGATTCCAGGGCCAAAGGCCTTTCGCTACTGACCTGCGCCCTACGGGCTTGAGGATCTTGCGCAGAAAATCATTTCAACATTGTTCGACTTCTACCCGATTTTTCCTGGGGCACCCTAAATCGAAATCGCCATCTTGTAATTTCGAGCGCCTACAAAAAAACAAGGCGTGCGGACGTCAGGGACGACGATCGATAAAAACCGCCTTGCATTAACGCGATTCTTGTTTAAATTTTCACCACTGCGTCAGAGGGCAAAACTTTTTTCGCCGGCGGAGTGTCCAAGGAGACGAACCGCCGCGGTCACGAGGATCATCCTGCGTGATCTTTTTTGCTTTGAGGAGAGGTGAGCCATGGCGAACGACCTGGAAAGCATCGAACGCGAGATCATCGAGGCCAGCACTTTCGTCGACAAGCTGCTGGGCGAAGTCGGCAAGCGGATCGTCGGCCAACGGGCGATGACCGAGCGCATTCTGATCGCCATTCTGGCCAACGGCCACATTCTGCTGGAGGGCCTGCCGGGCCTGGCCAAAACGCTGGCGGTCAAAACTTTCGCCGAGTGCATCGACGCCCATTTCGCGCGCATCCAGTTTACGCCGGACCTGCTGCCGGCCGACCTGATCGGCACGATGATCTACCGCAAGGAAACCGGCGAGTTCGTGCCCAAGCTGGGGCCGCTGTTCGCCAACCTGATTCTCACCGACGAAATCAACCGCGCGCCGGCCAAGGTGCAAAGCGCGCTGCTCGAAGCGATGGAGGAGCGCCAGGTGACCTTGGGCGACGCCTCGCACAAGCTGCCCGAGCCGTTTCTGGTCTTCGCCACCCAAAACCCGATCGAGCAGGAGGGCACCTATCCGCTGCCCGAGGCGCAGCGCGACCGCTTCCTGCTCAAGCTGCGCGTGGATTATCCGTCCTACGACGAGGAACGGCTGATCATGGACCGCATCGGCGGCGGCGAACTCGCCCCGGTGAGCAAGGTGGTGACGCCGGCCGACCTGGTGGCCACGCGCGAGGTGGTCAAGAAGGTGCGCGTCGACGAGAAGATCGTGCGTTACATCCTCGACCTGGTCTTCGCCACGCGCGAGCCCAACAAGATCCCCGGCCTGGACGCCTGGGCGCCGCTGATCGAATACGGCGCCAGCCCCCGCGCCAGCCTCGCGCTGCTGGCCTGCGCGCGCTGCCACGCGTTCTTGCGGCACCGCGGCTTCGTCACGCCCGAGGACGTCAAAGCGATCGGGCCGGACGTGCTGCGCCACCGCATCATCCCCAGTTACGAGGCCGAGGCCGAGGAGAAGACCGTCGAGGACATCGTGCAGGCGGTGTTCGATCACGTGGAAGTTCCCTAAGGCCGAGCGAGGAGGGTTTTAACTCCGATGTTGACCGCCGAGGCCATCCGTCGCATCCGCCGCGTGGCGATCACCACGCGCAAGGAGGTCGAGACCGGCTTTTCCGGCGCGTACCACAGCGTCTTCAAGGGGCGCGGCGCGCAGTTTGACCAGGTGCGCCCGTACCAGGAAGGCGATCCGATCCGCGACATCGATTGGAACGTGACGGCGCGCACGGGCGAGCCGCACGTGAAGGTGTTCACCGAGGAGCGCGAGTTGACGCTGCTGCTGTTGGTGGACACCAGCGCCTCGGGCCGGTTCGGTTCGGTGCGCGCCAAGCGCGAGCTGGCCGCCGAGGCCGCGGCGATTCTGGCCTTCTCGGCGATCTCCTCGGGCGACAAGGTGGGCCTGCTGCGCTTCACCGACCGCGTCGAGGAATACGTTCCCCCGCGCAAGGGCGGCAAGCACGTGTGGCGGGTGATCCGCGATCTGCTGGCCGGCGAGAACGAAGGACGCGGCACGGACATCGGTCAGGCGCTGGTCTACCTGCGGCGCGTGCGCAAGCGGCGGGCGGTGGTCTTTCTGCTCAGCGACTTTTTCACGATGCAAAACTACGAACGCGAACTGCGGGCGATCGCCGGGCGGCACGATCTGGTCGCGGCGGAGATCGTCGATCCGCTCGACCTGGCGTTGCCCAAGGCCGGGCTGCTGGAAGTCGAGGACGCCGAGGGCGGCGACCGCCTGTGGGTCGACACGTCCAGTAAGAAGGTTCGCGAACAATACGCGACGCGGGCCGAGACGCGGCGCAAGCTGTTGCGCGATACGTTTCTGCGCAACGGCGTCGAACTGCTGACGTTGCGCACCGACGAGGGCGCGGCGCCGGCGCTGTCGCGGTTCTTCGAACAACGCAAACGGAGGCGGCGGTGAGGCGCGTTCTGCCGGCGTTGCTGTTTGTGTTGCTGTTGACCGGCGTCGCCCGGGCGCACCCGGTGGCGTTGGGCGTGTACGCGAGCAAAACGCAGGTGGAGATCACCGAGCCCTTCGCCTATCAGATCGTGCTGGAGTTTCCGGGCGGATGGTCGGTGACGCCGCCGGTGATGAAACGCGAGATGGGCCTGTTCGACGTCGACGGATGCTCCACCCAAATCGACCAGCATCCCGACGGCGGCGCGCGCCTGGCCATTTCCTGCACGCTGACTTCTTATGAACCGGGGGTCATCGACCTGCCGGTCAAAGAGGTGAAGATCAACGGCCCGAACGGCCACGTCGAAACCGACCTGCTGCCCGAGGTGAAGCTGACCGTCGTCGGGCCGCTGGTCGGCGAGGAACCCCGGGGGCTCAAGCCGCCCGAAGAAGTGCCGACCAACTGGCTGACGCTGGTGCTGGGCGGGGGCGTGGGATTGATCGTCGTCGCGCTGATCGTGCTGACGGTCGTTCTGCTGGTGCGCTGGGTGCGCGGCCGCGAAAAACGGGAAAAAGCCGCGCCGCGCGAACCGGCCGATCTGCGCGCGCTGCGGCGGCTCGACAGCGAGGAACTCGAGCGGCTGTTGCGCGAAGGAAAGGCGAAGCCCTTCTACACCGAGCTGACCGCGATCGTGCGCGAGTATCTCGAAGCGCGCTTCGGTCTGCCCGCGCCGGATCGCACGTCGCATGAAATTTTGGATCTGCTCAAGTTCTACGGGCTGACCGATCATCAGAAGTTTTTCCGCGAGCTGCTGGACAACTCCGACTACGCCAAGTTCGCCGGCCTGGAAGTGCCGCACGACCTGTGGCTGCGGCACCGCTCGCAGTCGCGCATGTTCGTGGTCAACACCAAGCCCGAGGAAATGCCGGAACCGGCGCCCGACGACGCGACGGACAAGGAGGTCAAATGACCTTCGGTCTGCCGTGGGTGTTGCCGTTGCTGTTGTTGCCGCTGCTGGTGTTCATCCGCCGGCTGCGCGGCAAGCGCGAAGCGACGTTGCTGGTCGGCGACGCGCGCGCCTTCGCCGATCTGCCGCGCTCGTGGCGTCAGCGGCTGACCTGGCTGCCGCCGCTGTTGCGCATGCTCGCGGTGGCCGCGCTGATCTTCGCCGCGTCGCGGCCGATGCTGACCAAGACGACCGAGAACATCACCAGCGAGGGCATCGACATCATGCTCACGCTGGACGTGTCCGGTTCGATGCAGGCCCCCGATTTTCAGCCGCGCGACCGCATGTACGTCGCCAAGCTGCTGACCACACAGTTCATCGAGCAGCGCATCGGCGACCGGCTGGGGCTGGTGCTGTTCGCGGGCAAGGCGGTGACGCAATGCCCGCTGACGGTCGACCACGGCATCGTCGTGCAGCAGGTGCAGGCCGCCGAGGCCGGGCAGTTGGGCGACGGTACGGCGATCGGCATGGCGCTGGCGTCGGCCGCCAACCGCTTGCGCGACGCGCCGGGCAAAAGCCGGGTGATTGTGCTGCTGACCGACGGCAACAACAACACGGGCAAGATCGACCCGCTTACGGCCGCGCGCATGGCCGCCGCGCTCAAGACGAAAATCTACGCGATCGGCGTGGGACGGCGCGGGGCGCAGGCGGTGATCGACCCCGGCGGCTTCGGGCGCCCGCCGCAGGTCACCGAGGAACTGGACGAGGAGACGCTCAAGAAGGTCGCCGAGGCCGGCGGCGGAAAATATTTTCGCGCCACCGACGCGCAGGGCCTGAAGAAGATCTTCGACGAAATCGACCGGATGGAAAAAACGCAGGTCGAGCGCGAGAAGGCGACGCACTTTACGGATAAATTCGAACCGCTGCTGTGGCTCGGGCTGGTTCTGCTGTTGGTGGAACTGTTGCTGGCCGGCGGGCCGTTGCGAAAGGTGAGTTAGATGCGGTTGGCGCATCCCGAAGCGTTGTTGCTGCTGCTGTCGATCCCGGCGCTGGCGCTGTTGCTGTGGCTGGGTTGGCGTAGCCGCGATCGCGCCTTGGCGCGGCTGCTGCCGGCCGGCGAACAACGCACGGCGCTGAGCACGGCGCGCGGTTCGCGGCGTCTCGTCCGCCTGCTGCTGCTGAGCCTGGCGCTGGCGTTTCTGGTCGTCGCCGCGGCGCGGCCGCAACTGGGCTTCGACTACCTCGAGGTCAAGCGGCAGGGCGTGGACGTGGTGGTGGCCATCGACGTGTCGACCTCGATGCTCGCGCGGGACGTGGTGCCCGATCGTCTGGGCCGGGCCAAGCACGCGGCGTTGCGGCTGCTGGACAAGCTCGGCGGCGATCGCGTGGCGGTGCTGCCCTTCGCGGGCAGTTCGACGCTGCGCTGGCCGCTGTCGTTCGACCACGGCGCGGCGAAGATGCTCATCGAGGCCGTCGACGCGACCGCGGTGACCAAGGCCGGGTCGGGCCTGAAGACGGCGGTCGAGGGCGCGCTCAAGCTGTTCACCAAGGACGAGCGCTACGAAAAGGTGTTGGTCGTTCTCAGCGATGGCGAGGACCTGGTCGGCGGGCTCGACGAGGCCGGGAAACAGGCGGCCGATCGGAAACTGATCATCCATGCGATCGGCGTGGGCGACACGCGCGGCGCGCCGATCCCGCTGCCCGGCGAAGAGGGCGAGTTCAAGCGCGACAAAAACGACAAGATCGTCCTCACGCGGCTGGAGCCCGAACCGCTGCAGGTGCTGGCCGGACTGACCGGCGGCGTGTACGTGCAGGCTTCCTACAGCGAGGACGAGGTGGACGTGGTCGCCGAGAAGATCAACGCGCTGCTCGGCCACGAAATGAAAAAGAGCGTCACCGTGCGCTACAAGGAACAGTACCAGTGGTTCCTGCTGCCCGGCCTGTTGCTGGTGCTGCTGGAAGAGGCGTTGGGACGCCGGCGAAAGGACAAGCGATGAAACGCGCGCTGACCGTGCTGTTGCTGCTGCTGTTGTCGGCGGCGAACGTGTGGGCGGCCGAGAGCGTCGCCTCGCTGGTCGAGCGCGGCAACGCGGCGTATAACAAACAGCAGTACGATCAGGCGCTGGCGGCGTATCAGGAGGCGGCGCGGTTCGCCCCGCAGCGCGCCGAGGTGCAGATCAATCTGGGCAACGCGCTGTTCGCGCAAAACAATTATCCGGAAGCGGTGGCGGCCTACAACAAGGCGCTGAGCACATCCGATCCGCAATTGCGCGCGCGGGCGTTGTACAATCGCGGCAACGCCGAGCTGATGCAGAATCAGTTCGACGCGGCGGTCGGTTCCTATCGCGGCTCGCTGCGTCTCAACCGCTTCGACGAGGACGCGCGGCACAATCTGGCCTACGCGCTGCAAAAGAAACAGGAACAACAGGAATCACAGGAGCAGAACGAGGAGCAGGATCAGCAAGGCCAGAGCGACCGGGAGCAGGAGGATTCCGAGAGCAACGAGGAGCAGGGCGAGCAACAGGAGCAACCGCAGCCGGAAGACGAACAACAGCAACCGCAGGACGAGCAAGAGGGCGATCGGCAGGAAACGCCGTCGCCGCAGGAAGAGATGAAGCCCGACGAGCAAACGCCGCAACCGGCGCAGCAGTCCGAGGAAGAAGTCGATCAGGAGTCGATGGATCCCGCGCTTGCCGCGAAGCTGCTTGATGCATTACAGGAAGAGGAGAAGAAGGATCTCCAGCGCGCCATCCAAAAGCGCCCCGAGGACGAGGATGTGGATCAGGACTGGTAGCCTGATATTGATCATACTGCTCGCGCTGACGACGGCGGCGTCGGCGGCGCGCGACCAGGTGCGCCTGGAACTCGAGGTGCAGCCGCGCAGCGTCCTGGTCGGCGACTCGGTGGAAATTTCCATCGTCGTCGAGGGCGACCGCAAGGCGCAGCCGCAACTGGAGGGCGCCGAGGCGTTTCGCATCGTGGGCACGCAAAGCGGTTCGAGCGTGCGGATCATCAACGGGGTGATCAGCATTTCCAACACCTTCACCTACACGGCGGTGGCGCAGCGGGCGGGCACGGCGACGTTGACCGCGACGCTCAAGCAGCGCGGACGCACGTTGCGTTCGGAGCCGGTCAGCGTGCTGGTGGCGCAGGCGGGACAGGCGCCGGCGACGCCGCCGCCAAGCGGTTCGGTCAGCGTGCCGACCGACGCGCAGGGGCGCGCCAAGCCGATGTTCATGCGCGCGATTCTTTCCGCCGACAAGCCCTACGTCGGCGAGCAACTGACCGTCGAGTACCGGGTGTACATTCGCGAGGGCGTGCGGCCGCGCAACTTCAGCCTCAACGAGGTGCCCGAGTTCACCGGCTTCGTCGCGCACGAGCTGATCACCTCCAACCGCCTCAACTTCGAGGGCGTGACGATCGACGATACGCCCTATCGCGCGGCGACGGTGAAACGCTACGCGCTGTTTCCGGTCGCGCCGGGTGAAGCGTCGATCGGCTCGCTCGGCATGCAGATGTCCGTGGCGCGCACGAGCCGCGGGCGCGGGTGGGATCCGTTCGAGGACTTTTTCGACCTGAGCCAGGGGCGGACGGTGCAGACCGCGTCGCAGCCGGTGAGCGTGACGGTGCTGCCGCTGCCCGCGGCGGGGCGGCCGGCCGATTGGCGCGAGGGCGTGGGTACCTACAAGGTGAGCGCGCAACTGGACCGCGGCGAGACGGCGGTGGGCGAGCCGGTGGAATTGAAGATCGTCGTCGAGGGCTACGGCAACGTCGATTCGATTCCGCGCCCGCAACTGGCGCTGGACGAGGCGATCCGCGTCTACAGCGAAAAGGCCAAGCCGGAGGTTGTCGCCGGTTATGACTTGGTGAGCAGCAAGAAAACCTTCGAGATTATCCTCATTGCCGCCAAGCCCGGCGAGTACGAGATTCCGGCGATCCGCGTGCCGTTCTGGGATCCGAAGGAAAAGGGTTACCGCGTGGCGACGACCGCGCCGTTGCGTTTCACCGCCACCGGCGAGGCCGAGGCCGCGCAACCGCAAGCGCCGGGCGTGCTCAGCCGCGAGGCGATCGAACTGCGCGGACGCGACCTGCGCTACATTCGCGGCGACAAACAATCGTTGCGTCCGGCGCACAAACCGTGGTCGGCGCGGCCGGCGGTGTGGATCATCCTCGGGCTGTGGCCGCTGCTGGTGCTGGGCGTGACGATCCACCAGATTCGCGTCGGACGCTTGCGGGCCGACCGGCGCTCGTGGCGCAGCCGCCGGGCGTTGCGCGAAGCGAAGCAGCGGCTCACCGAGGCGCGCGCGTTGCTGGCCAAACCCGAAGCGGCCAGGTTCTACGCCGAGCTGCATCGCGCCGTGCTGGGCTTTATCGCCGACAAGCTCGACACCGCCGCGCCGGGATTTTCTCCCGACGAACTGGCGGCGCGTCTGGACGAAGCGGGCGTGAGCGACGAGACGATCGGCAATCTGCGCGACCTGTGGCGCGAAGCCGATCACGTGCGCTTCGCCGGGCAGGCCGCCGACCAGAAGCGACGCAAGGACGCCTACGGCCGCGCGCGCGACCTGCTGGCCGACCTGGCGCGGGAGTTGGAACGATGAAGCGCCTGTGGTTGCCGTTGCTGCTTTTGACGTTGTTGGCCGCGCCGGCGTGGGCCGACGTGGCGGCGGACCATTACAACCGCGGCAACAAGCTGTTTTCCGACGGGCAGTACGCCGAGGCGCTGGCCGCGTACCAGGCGGCGCTGGATTCGGGCGCCGACGACGCGGCGGTTTATTTGAATTTCGGCAACGCCGCGTTTCGTCTCAACGAGGTTGGGCTGGCGATCTGGGCCTATGAAATGGGTTTGCGGATCGAGCCGCGCAACGAGGATCTGCGTTTCAACCTGCGCTATGCGGGCGCGTTCATGCGCGACGAAATGCCGCCGGCCGACGAGGTGTTCATCCTGCGCGTCGGGCGCGCGCTGGCGGGGCACTTCACGGCCGACGAGGCGCTGGCGGGCGCGGCGGCGGGCTGGCTGCTGTGCGGATTGGCGGTGTTGTTGTGGGGGCCGTGGCGGCGTTTTCGTTGGCGGGTGATCGCGCTGGGCGTGCTCGGGGCGCTGCTGCTGGCGTTCTTCGCGCCGATCGCGGCGGCGAACGTGCATCGGCAGGCGGTGCTCGACCGCGCGGTGGTCGTGGCCGACGAGGTCGTCGTGCGCACCGGCCCGGCGGAAACGGCCAAGGAAGCCTTCACCGTGCATGGGGGCATGCGCCTGGAGTTGATCGAAACCCGCGACGACTACGCCCGCGTGCGCATCCCCACCGGTTTCGAGGGCTGGCTGCCGACCGAAACCTACCGCGCGTTGCGACGCGATACGGATTGACTCACGTTTTGTGTGCCGCAGTCTACGCCTGACACCGCCGGCGGGTAATAAGTATTATTTCAAATAATAACATACCTTGATTTGTCATCATCAAAGATGATGACAGAGGAGGGGGCGGCGTGTGGGCGGCGCGTGGGCGGCGCGTGGGCGGCATGTGGGCGGCGCGTGGGCAACGTGTGGGCGGAGTGTGGGCAACGTGTGGACGGCATGTGGACGGCGCGTGGACGGCGCGTGGACGGCGCGTGGGCGGCGCGTGGGCAACGTGTGGGCGGAGTGTGGGCAACGTGTGGACGGCGTGTGGGCGGCGCGTGGACGGCGTGTTGGTGGCGCGTGGACGGCGTGTGGGTGGTCGGAAGATGGTCGGCGATGCCCGCGCTTGAACGAGCACGGCCATGCCCTTCGGGCAAGACCGTGGCGCCCGATCTTCAACCGGCACACCTTTGGCTTCGCCAAGAGTGCGGCGCCCGGCGACGCGCCTCGAAAGGTTTCTTGTTTTCCGGTGCTCGTCGCCGCCAGATCCTCGGATCAAGTCCGAGCATAACCGGGGTTTTGTTTTCCCGACTTTTTCTCAGCGCGGCTCCAACAGCAGGACGCCTTCGCCGACGATGCGGCGCTGGTGGAAAAATTCCTCGACCTCGCCGAACGCCGTGGGGGCCAGTTCGCGCGCGGCGTAGATCGTCTCATCCGTGAACGTCAGCAGCGAACCGGCGAGCGTCCAGGACGCGTTGTACGTGTACGCGTCGTCGCCCACGCGCGCCCGCACCGGCGCGGGCAGGTTTTTCACGGTCAGGCCCGGCGGCAGGTGGAAGCGGTAAACGCGGCGCTCGCGCGTCAGGCCGAGGCGTTCGAGCGGATAGAGACGCTGCTCGTGCACGCGGTAGATGTCGCTCATGCCGAAGTCGAACAGGCGCAGCAGTTCGTACTTACCGCCGCTGGCGACGGTGAACATCGGCGTGAAAGACGTGCGGCGCAGCACGACCGGGTCGGTCATTTCGCTCATGCCGTCGAGGGAGAAATCCAGCAGTTCGGTGCGCCGGCCGAAGCCGCTGACCTGGGCGCGCATGCGGTCGCGCAGGCGTTCGGGATCGTAATGGCGATAGCCGCGCAACGACTGCGCCGGGTTGCCGGTGAAGCGGCGCTCTTCGACGATCTTCGCCGCGCCGCCCGGTTCGAGGTACACGTCGTAGGTCAACTCGACGGCGTGTTCGGCGGGCACGACGTCGGGCGTATGGCCGGTGCGGCCGGTCGGCAGTTCGACGTAGAACGATGCGGACGTGCCGAAGCTGAGCCGGCCGAACAGACGGTTGTCGTCGTCCAGGTTCGTCCATTGCGCGCCGGCGGGCAGGTCGAAGCGCAGCAGCAACACGCTCGCGCTTTGCAGCAGCGGCGCTTGGTCGAGCGGTTCGAACCAGAAGGCGGGCGAGACGAAACAGGGCGTCGTGTCCAGCCCGGCGGCCCGGGCGAGCGCGGCCAGCAACGCGGTGCGATCCACGATGTTGCCGCGCATTTCGGCCAGCGTATCGGCCGGCGGTTTGGGCAGCGGATCACGCGCCCAGATCGACACGTTGTTGTCGCGCACGTCGCGCAACACGAACTCGTACAACGCGCGCGCCGCGTCGGCGGGCGGCTTGTCGGCGGTCAGCTCGGCGGCCTTGGCGCGCAGGGCGTCGGTGAGCGTCACGCGTTCGCGCCAGCCCCGCCAATACGCCTCGGCGAGCGCGGCCCAGGTCGTCTTTTGGGCGACCAGGAAATAGGGTGCGACCGCGTCCCAGGTGGGCATGCCCGGTTCGTCGAGCAACTGCGGCGGATCGTCGAACTGATAGGTGATGATCCGGCGGCCGTCGCGCGTGAGGTCGCTTTTGAAGAACGTTGCGTCGCCGAAGCGGCGTTCGACGACCGTGGTTTCGACGTCGGCGGGCAGGTCGACGATCGAACGCACGACGCGCATCGGCGCGCTGAAGGCGATGGTGCGCGAGTGCTGGAACGGATGCAACTCGCCGGTGCGGCGGGCGAAGCTGAATTGGAAGTAGACGAAACCGCCGACCGTCGCGTCGGGCACGGCGATCTGCAGGCGGCGTTGCTGGCTGCCGTCGGGGCGGCCGTCGCCGAGCGAGGTGTTGCGCACCGCGCCGGTCGACAACACGCTGATGCGGCCGTCGGGCGCGATCGCGTAACCGAAATCGACCTGCGCCGAGCCGGTCTGCGCGTTGTAGGTGAAGGTCTCGTTGGCCCACGACAGGCCCTTTTGCGTGTTGACGCGCAACAGGCGGCGATACCGGCCGTGCCAGACGCCGTCGTCGTCGAGCCGCCGCCATTGCTCGAAGAGCAGGTGCGTCACCGGCTGTTGTTTCTCGGGCGGCGCGGCGTTCGCTTCGTCGATCAGGCGCAGGATTTCCGGATCGTTGAGCTCGGTCAGATTTTTCAGGCGCGGATCGCCCACGCGATGGCCCAGGTCGATGCGCAACACGTCGGCGGCGGGAAATTCGCGCAACGTGCCGTCGAGCAGCACGTAAACGATTTTCTCCTTATCGATGCCTTGCAGCGCGCCGGGCAGTTCCTCGCCGTTGACGAACACCAGGTTGTCGGGGCAGGCCGGATCGGGCCGCACGGGCACGGTGGCGCAGGCGGCGAGCAGCAACACGATCAGCAGCGGGAAGAGCAGGCGTTTCATCGGCTCACCTCCTCAACGAAAGCGCGCTGGGTGAGGAACGCTTCGATCTCCACCAGGCTTTGCCGGTAGGACGGGTACTGCGCCGGCGAGACGGACGCGCTGTGAAATTCGAGGCGGAATTCCAACTCGAAGCCGGCGTCGGTGCGCGTGTAGGCGCCGCGGAAACTCACTTGCGGCGTGTCGATCGTCTTGGCCGGCGGCAGGTCGACCACGCGCCAGCCGGGCGGCAGCGTGACGCGGTAGATTTTCTCCACCCCGGCCAGGAAGGGCGTAGTCAGCAGGTCGAAGCGGCGCGTTTCGCTGTCCACGTTGCCGAAGTGGTTGGGCAACTCGATCAGGTCGACCACGTGGAAGTTGCCGGAGCGCTTGGTGAGCACCGGCATGACGAAGGTCATTTCCGACCACAGCGGCAGGTCGGGATCGGCGAGGTTGTGGTCGGCGAAGGTCTCCAGCCGCGCGCCGGGTCCGTAGACGGCGACCTGGCTTTGCAGATGCTTTTGCCGCTCGCGCTCGTCGAAATTTTCGAGATACGCGCGCATCATCGCTTCGCCGACGCCGGTCATTTTATCGAGCTTGCGGATGCGCGCGCCGCCTTGCTCGTCGAGCGCGATGTCCCACTCCTGCGTGGTCAGGTTGTCCGCCGCCGGCATGCGCGCGATGCGTCCCACCGTGCGGCCGAGCGGATCGACGTAGGGCATGCCCTGATCGTCGTAGCGGAAGGCCGGGTAGCGGTAGGTGCTGGCCGTGGCGTCCAGGAACATTTCCTTGCCGTCGACGAACAGGCGGTTGATCGAGTGGTCGCCGCCGAGGTTGGGCAGGTCGTACTGGTCGCGGCGGCCGCCCCAGGTCTGCAGGAAGATCGGGTGCGCCTCGACGCCGATCACCTGCAGCATCGTCGCCATGAGAATCGACTTGTCGGTGCAGTCGCCGTAGCCGTTGGAGAGCGTCACTTCGGCGGCGTGGCCGGTCATGCCGGTGCCGAAGTCGGTCTTGATCGAGATGTAGCGGATCTTGCGTTGCACGAAGCGGTAGATGCGCGCGATTTTCTCGTGCACGTCGGTCGCGTCGCCGATGACCTCCAGCGTCGTTTGGCGCACGGGCTCGGTGACCACGATGCGCGAGCGGTAGAAGGTCGAGAGGTGATCGAAGATCTTGCTCCAATCGGGCAGCACCGTGGCGCGCACGGTGGGCACGACCTCCCACTGGATGGGCATGGCGGGCTCGGTTTCCAGCGGCGGAACGTCGGTCAGCGCCCAACGATACAGCGTGCCGCCCAGGCCGTCGGCGGTCCGTTGAGGTTCGGCCGTGCCTGCGGGCATGCGCAACGCCTGGTAGTGCAGCTCTTTACCCGCCGGCAGGCGGACGATCATCTGCGTGAGCGCGACCGGCGAGGTGTCCTGGAACATGAAATCGGGGAAGAAAAAGTCGGGGTCGATCGGTTGCGTTTCGGTCAGCGTATACCAGAACTCGACGATGTCGCCCAGGCGCACGTCGGGGATGGTCAGATTTTTCACCAGGTACTGCGAGAAGAACTGCGTGCCCTGGTAGGGGTTGGTCACGGTGCGCTCGGCGTCGCCGGCGACGACGAAGCCGCCGTCGGGATGCACGACCAGACCGTGCGGACCGTCGACCTCGTGGCGGCCCGGCTGCAGGCCCACGCCGACGCGGCCCCACCCCTTGGCCTTATCTTTGAGGATCAACGCCGTGAAATGATAGGTGAAACTGTTCGAGCCGTCGTCGTTGAGCCGATACTCGCCCAGGTCTTCGAGCACCACGCCGGCGCGGTCGGGATACTGCGCGGCCAACTCGCGGCCCTTGGCGAACAGGCGCGCGTAGCGGTCCGGATCGTAGGTCCAGGAGGTGCTCGCCGTGTCGCTTTGCGTCTCGAAGAGCACCTCTTTGATCTGCGCGCGGGGGAAGGCGCGGCCATCGGGCAACGTGAAGACGCCGTCGGCGAATTTCACCTCGCCCGCGACGACGATCCGCTCGCCGGTGAGCAGCGTGAGGGTCGTCTGCGCCCAGGCCGGCGCGGCGAGGATGACCAACAAAACGAAAAGCAAAACAATAGTGCGACGCATGCGGATATCTCCGGATTTTTTAACAAGATCGGTCGCTCGGGGAGCTTCGTCAAATGAGAATAGCGCGATGTTGCGCGGTTGTGCAATCAGGGTGAACGCGGGCAAACGGGTATGACAAGGGTGCGCCCCCGAGTCAGGGGCAACCCGTGAAAGTCGTTACTGAATCGCGGGCAGCGAGGCCAGGCCTTCGCGGATGATCCAGTCGAAGAACATGACCTTGGCTTCGATGGGGCAGCCGGGCTCGAATAACTGTTCTTCCGGCGGCAGCGTGACGCCCCACTGTTTGATGATGCGCTTCTGGTCGGCGTACATGGCGTACAGAAGTTCTTCGTAATTGTTGATATTTTCGGTCTGAACCGATACGGCTGGCGCGGCCATCCTTCCCTCCTTGGCGTCCGGTCCGATGCGCGGGCGCGTTTGGTTAACCCCAAAACCGACGGTAACACGGTACGATATTCATCGAAACCCGTCGTTTTCTTTTTCACGAAAATCCGATTGTTGTTCGATTGGCGCTGATAATTTATTCATCGACCGTCGGTACATAAAACGTAAGAATAAATTGGGTGAAAGACAAAAAAATTGTTGCGTGCGGCGGAGGAAAAAGAGGTCGCTGAACTTGTTTCAGGATCCGGGTTCAATCACGCACAGCTTTCGCCGGGGGCGAAAACTGTGGCACCCAGAAAAAGCGGCATTCTTTCGCGTGCCACACTTTTGGCGATAGCCAAAGGTGTGCCGGTCCAAACAATGCACCGCTTTCGCCTGGCAACCGAAAAAGGGTTTGCACCCGCCGATAACCGGATATAAGTTGTGGCGCAAGCAAACGGACGAAAACGCAAGGAGCCGTCGATGAACGATATGCGCACCCGCGCGCTTGACTACCATGCCAAGGGCCGTGCGGGGAAGATCGAGGTCGTCTCCAGCAAGCCGTGCCAGACCAGTCAGCAGCTTTCGCTGGCGTATACGCCGGGCGTGGCCGTGCCGTGTCTGGAGATCGAGAAAAACAAGGAGGACGTGTACCGCTACACCGCGCGGGGCAACCTGGTGGCGGTGATTTCCAACGGGACGGCGGTGCTGGGCCTGGGCAACATCGGGCCGCACGCGGCCAAGCCGGTGATGGAAGGCAAGGGCGTGCTGTTCAAGCGCTTCGCCGACATCGACGTATTCGACCTGGAGGTGAACACCACCGACATCGACGAGTTCGTGCGCACGGTGGCGCTGCTGGAGCCGACCTTCGGGGGCATCAACCTGGAGGACATCAAGGCGCCGGACTGCTTCGTGATCGAGAAACGGCTGCAGGAGAAAATGGACATCCCGGTGTTTCACGACGATCAGCACGGCACGGCGATCATCAGCGCGGCGGCGCTGGTCAACGCCTGCGAGCTGCGCGGCACGCCGATCGGCGAGATCAAGCTGGTCGTCAACGGCGCGGGCGCGGCGGCGATCGCCTGCACCAGCCTCTACTGCAAGATGGGACTGAAAAAGGAAAACGTGATTTTGTGCGACAGCCGCGGCGTGGTCTACCAGGGCCGCACCGAGGGCATGAATCCTTATAAGGAAGAGTGGGCGGCCGACACCGACCGGCGAACGCTGGCCGAGGCGCTGGCGGGCGCGGACGCGTTCGTCGGGCTGTCGGTGGCCGGGGCGGTGACGCCCGAGATGCTCAAGGGCATGGCGCACGACCCGATCGTGTTCGCCATGGCCAATCCGGACCCGGAGATCATGCCCGACGCGGCGCGCCAGGCGCGGCCGGACGTGATCATGGCCACGGGGCGGTCGGATTTCCCGAACCAGGTCAACAACGTGCTGGGCTTCCCGTTCATCTTTCGCGGCGCGCTGGACGTGCAGGCGCGCAAGATCAACGACGAGATGAAAATCGCGGCGGCGCAGGCGCTGGCCAGCCTGGCGCGCGAGGACGTGCCCGAGTCGGTGGCCAAGGCCTACGAGGGGCGGCGCTTCACCTTCGGGCGCGACTACATCATTCCCAAGCCCTTCGACACGCGGGTGCTGCTGTGGGTGGCGCCGGCGGTGGCCAAGGCGGCGTTGCGCACGGGCGTGGCGCGCAAGACGGAGTTCAACTGCGAGGTCTACCGCGACAATCTGGAGAAGCTGCTGGGTCCGTCGCAGTGGCTGATGCGCAAGGTGATCAACATCGCCAAGCACGAGTCCAAGCGCATCGTGTTCGCCGAGGGCGAATCGCACGCGGTGCTGCGTGCGGCGCATCAGATCGTCGAGGAGCAGTTCGCGGTGCCGGTGTTGCTGGGCGAACGGCGGCTCATCGAGGCCGAGGCGGAGAAGGTGAATTGCGACCTGCAAGGCTGCGAGATCATCGATCCGCGCGCGTTGCCCGACGTCGACCGCTACGCGCAGGCCCTGTTCGAACTGCGCCAGCGCAAGGGGCTGACGCTGGTCGAGGCGCAGCGGTGGATCCGCGCGAACCGCGCGTACATGGGCGCGTTGATGTTGCGCCTGGGCGAGGTGGACGGCATGGTCTACGGCGAGCAACGCAACTACCCGGAGGCGATCCGACCCGCGCTGCAGGTGCTCGGGCGGCTGCCGGGCGTCGAGGTCGTCGCCGGCGCGTACATGATGCTGTTCAAGGACCGCGTGCTGTTTTTCGCCGACTGCACGGTGAACATCGATCCGACGGCGCAGCAGTTGGCGCAGATCGCGGTGATGACCGCCGACCTGGCCGCGTTTTTCGGCTTGACGCCGCGCCTGGCGATGCTGAGCTATTCGAACTTCGGCTCGATCCGCAACGACCATACCGAGAAGATCCGGCAGGCGACGGCGCTGGTGCAATCGCAGCGGCCCGAGTTGGAAGTCGACGGCGAAATGCAGGCGGATACGGCGGTCAATTTCGACATCCTGTCGCACAGCTTCTGTTTCGCCAAGTTGTCCAAGGCGGCCAACGTGCTGATTTTCCCCGACCTGATGAGCGGCAACGCGGCCTACAAGCTGCTGCGCGAACTGGGCGGCGCGGTGGCGGTCGGGCCGCTGCTGCTGGGCATCAACGGTTCGTTCAACGTGTTGCATCGCGGCTCGGATCCCGAGACGATCATGAACGTCGCCGCCGTGACCGCGTGCCAGGCCGGCGACATCAAAACGCTGCGCGTGGTCAAGGACTGAGCGCGTTTTGCATTAACGGAGAGGAGGCATCCCGATGAACAAACGCTTATTGCCGATCGTGTCGGCGCTGCTCGCGCTGGCGCTGCTCGCGGGCTCGGCGTTCGCCGAAACGCCGGCCAAGACCGTCGACCAACTGCGCGCCGACGCCGAACAACTGCTGTTGCAGCAATCCGAGATGTACTGGCGCAGCTACACCGAGGGCGAGGCGAGCGACCAGGCGTCGCTGTACCGTCAATACGCGTATCTGTTCACGCTGCCGACGATCGAGCAGGTCAAGCAGAGCGTCGCCGCCGCGGCCGATCCGGAACGCAAGCGGTACCTGGGGTATTTCCTGCACTACCTCGAGGTCGAGTACATCGGCAACGAGGTCGCCGAGTTGTGGGACATCTACTTCGATCTGGAAGGGCAGTTGCAGGTGCTCATCGACGGCAAGATGACGCCCTACCGGAACCTCGACGGGATCATGGCCAACGAGCCCGATCCGGCCAAGCGCGCCGAGTACGCCAAAGAGGAATACCGCGTCTACCAGCTGCTCAACTCGGTCGTGCTGCGGCGCATTCACGACAACAGCCACCGGCTGGCCAAGGACCTGGGCTACAAGGATTACCTCGAACTGGCGGTCGCCTACCGCATGTTCGACCACGCCGATCTGGTCGCCAAATCCAAGCAGTTCCTGGAGATGAGCGAAGCGCTGTACCTGGACACCTTCGACAAGGTCAGTTCGATCCCGCGCGACACGTTCCGCCGCAGCGACATCCTCAACCTGCTGAGCAACAAGTCCTACGACAAGTACCTGACCAAGGAAAACCTGTTGCCGTCGATCCAGCGGGTGTTCGCCGACATGGGCCTGAACGACGAGGCCGGGCGCAAGATTTTCGTCGACGACAAGGATACGGCGAAGAAGGTGCCGCGCGCGGCGTGCTTCCCCATTCGCGTGCCGCAGGACGTGCGCCTGACGATCAAGCCGATCGGCGGGGCGCAGGATTACGCGGCGTTGTACCATGAGTTCGGCCACGCGCAGCACTTCGCCCACGGCGCCACGCCGGTCTGGGAGTATCAGCAGTTGGGCTCGAACGCGGTCACCGAGGCGTACGCCTACACCTTCGAATCGCTGCCCGAGCGCGAGGCGTGGCTCAAGGCGAACACGAAGATGAACGCGGCCGAGCGAGAGGATTTCCGGCGGCGCACGTATTTCCACAAGCTGTACATGGCGCGGCGGTACATGGCCAAGCTGATCTACGAAACCGAATTTCATCAGGGCGTGCCCGACGCGCAAAAACGCTATCAATATTGGCTGAGCAAGGCCTACGGCTTCCAGCTCAACGACGACGAAGCGACGCGGTACCTGTCGGACCTGGATCCGTTCCTGTACGCGGCCGACTACGTGCAGGCGTTTTTCCTCGAAGCGATGATGGACGCGTATCTGACCAAGCGCTTCGGCAAGAACTGGTGGACCAAGGCCAAGGCGGGCGCGTTCTTCAAGGAGCTGTGGCAGCCGGCCAACAAGATGACGGGCATGGAGATGGTCGCCAAACTCGGCTACGCCGGCTACGATAATCAGATGCTGCTGGATTACTATCGCGCCGGGCTGCAATAGCCGCCAGGGATAATCCCTGGACCTACATTTTCTTTTTTGTGTGAGGCTTCGGCCGGCGCTGACGTATCGGGCGGTCTTCTGCCGCCCCTGCGTTCCATCTGGTTGTGGAATCGTTCACCCGGCGCTCACGCACCGGGCTACCCTCTATCGCCCCTGAAGGGGCTGTTTGTCGCCTAGCGGCGCATTTATCGACAGTCTATCAGGGTGCAGGATGCCATGGTTAAAGAACTCCAAACCGGCCAACCTCGGAGGATGTGGAGGATTTTGAGGCTATGTGCACCAACGAGCATAAAAGGGCGGAGTCGGCTCGTCCGGCGGGTTGACGGACAGGGGCGCGGATGCAAATTTATTCGGAGGCAAATAACTCCAGAAATTCCCGGCGAAGCCATTGGTTGATAACTTGTTGTTATTGCTATCGTCCTCAAGGGCGGACGATGGCGGACGAAAAGGTCCGTATCGATATATTGCCATAGCAAATAATCAACAATTAGCGAGGTTCGGTTGAAGTTTAAATATTTTGAAAAAAAATGGTAATAATTATGCAGATATCTCTTGACAGCGTGGATATGTTTGTCTATTGATATATCATAACAGTTCGGGGGCTAGAGGCCGTTAGGCAGGCTGTTGTAAAGCAAAAAAAGAAATAGCACGCAGTCTATTCCGTTTTACGAAGCCCATTTCGCCCGCGCCGGTATGGTACCGGCAAACGAGTATTGGATAGCGTTAGGTGCATCCGGGTAATTGGAATTTCGTTCTTTTTTCGAGGAAGCAATGTACAGCAAACGATTGGTTGCCAATCGATGAAAGCGTTACCAAGGGTGTATTTTGGCCAGGGGGCATCAAGGAGCAATCGGCACCAGTTGAACGGCCAAAAGCAAAAAACAATAGAGTAAGGAGAACGAGCACATGGAACTAAACAAAGCAGTCGAAAAATTCCTGGAAGCCTGCGACAAGGAGTTGAAGCTTTCCGAGAAAACGAACCGGGCGTATGCCTATGACCTGGGCCAGTTCAGCGACTTCATGCAGAACAAGCCGCTGGAGAAGATCGTCTCGGCCGACATCAACAAGTATCTGAGCTATCTGGACGACGAGCAGAAGCTGAAGGATTCGACGATCCGCCGCAAGATCATGACGCTCAAGGCGTTCTTCCGGTACTTCACCGATAAAAAAGCCGTCGCCAAGACCCCGTTGGAAGGCGTCGATCTGAAGTACAAAATCACCAAGAGCCTGCCGAAGATCCTCAACGCGCAGGACATGATGCGCCTGTTGGAATTCGTGGGCGACGACGTGAAGCGGCTGGAAAAAGAACTGCGCCCGGGCTGCGGCCGCAAGGTGAAGCTGCACTATGAAAACGCGATCCGCGACCGCGCGATCATCGAAATGCTGTTCTCCACCGCGATGCGCATCGGCGAACTGAGCGAACTGAACATGGAAGACATCGACCTGGAAGGCCGCACCGTGCACATCAAGGGCAAAGGCAACCGCGACCGCATGCTGGTGCTGGGCAACGTCTCCACGATCGAAGCGCTCAAAGATTACCTGAAAATCCGCAAGGGCATGGAAGGCGATCCGGGCGCGCTGTTCCTTAATCGGTTCGGCGGCCGCCTGTCGATCTTTGCCATCGAAAACCTGTTCGAGCGCATCCGCAAAGCCGCCGGCATCCGCCGCCGCCTGACCCCGCACGCGCTGCGCCACACGATGGCGACCATGCTGCTCAACAACGGCAAGGACATCCGCCAGGTGCAGAACATTCTGGGCCACAGCAGCGCCGTGACCACGCAGATCTACCAGGAAGTCGCCCCGCGCCGTCAGCGCAAAGTGCTGGCCGCCTTCAACGCCGACGACCGCCTGGCCGTGATGAACATGGAAGAGGCGCCCGCGCCCAAGCGCCCGCGCACCATTCGCCGCCGCAAGGGCGACAAATAAAGATCGATCGACCGTAAGGTCGTTTTATCGCGAACAACCTCTCGACGGACCGGACCGCCTTGCGCGGTTCGGTCCGTTGTCGTAAGGTCGCGACTTCCCTTTCGACGGAGCGCCCGGTGATCGCCTTTCAGTTGGTCTGCCTGGTTTTTCTGCCCATCGCCTACGTGGTGCAGGTGCGCAACGACTACGAGACGCTCGCGCTGGCGCCGCTGATTTTCCTGAGCGCCTGGGCCGGCGAGGCGTCGTCGATCTACCTCTACGGTTTTTACGGTTACGCCGACGGCTGGTGGCCGAAGGTCGGCGGGGTGCCGCTGATGGTCGCGACGATCTGGCCGATGGTGATTCTCTCGGGCCGCGATGTGATTCGCTCGCTGTGGCCCGATGCCAAAGCCGCGCTGCCGCTGCTGGTGGGCGCGCTGGTGTTCATCGACGCGGCGATGGTCGAGGTGACCGCCGTGCGTTGCGGCCTGTGGAGCTGGACCGAGCCGGGCTACCTGGGCGTACCGCTGATCGGCGTGATCGGCTGGGCGTTTTTCGGGTTCGCCGCCACGCTGATCATCGAGAACACGCGCGGGCCGCAGCGGTGGCTGCTGCTGATCGGCGCGCCGGCGTTGCTGCACGTGCTGCTGGTCGGTTCGTGGTGGGCGCTGTTTCGCTGGGTCGGGCGCGGCGACTGGTTCGTGTTGTTCGTCGCGGTCATCCTCGCCGCCGCGATCGTCGCGCTGCGCCGCCGGCCGTATCAAATGCCGCTGAGCGTCGCGGGCGTGCGGATGATCGCCGGGGGCATCTTCGTGGGTCTGCTGCTGTTCGCCGAACCGACCGCCTGGCGCGTGTGGTTGCACGTCGGCCTCACATCGATCCCCTACGCGCTGGCCACGCGCTTCAAGCTATAGGTAGTTTTTCCCGCCTTCCAAATTGGGACATCCGGAGCCGACGAGCGGATGGTATGTCATACTGTCCCCCACAAAAGGCGAGACACCTGATAGAGTGATGTTCGGTTGAATCGCGTCGGCGGGCGGAGGGAGGCCGGAGGCCGACCGGAGCCGCCGACGCGAGCGCCGCATCACCGGGGGG